>Ga0222716_10000302_pt1 | contig 41186 bp, 36 predicted proteins | sample C33_13DmetaG_FD_165044 | JGI IMG/M metagenome (GOLD analysis project Ga0222716, IMG submission 165044) | Estuarine water microbial communities from San Francisco Bay, California, United States - C33_13D | ecosystem: Environmental > Aquatic > Marine > Unclassified | place: USA: California... | reverse complement strand
CTCACTTCATGACCGTCATCAACCGCCCTTGCAGCACATGCAAGACCAACAATAGCCTTGAAAGGGTCGACTTTAGGATCTGATACGAATTTAATGAATATACGCTGACTCATACATCTCCCTTAAACAGGAAGGAGATGAATGTTTGCTGGCTATGGAGCCTCCGTTTGCTATCCACTTACGCGTGGACGATGCGAGGAATCAATCGATTAACTACCAACACGGCCAAGGAAAGGCCGAAGATAAGAATTCAATCAGCGAGCGGAAGCAGCGATGCGTTCCAACTCTTCCTTCTTGCCCACGGCATAGGAAGTAACGTCGCCTTCGCTGGCTTTGGTCAGTTCGTTGATAATACAATTCTTGAGGGTTCGCTTGGATTTGTGCGTACCTTGTTGAGCACCTTTGGCGAGGTTGGCCAAAGCGACATCCAGCCTTCGGGAGGGAGAGGAATCGACTGCTTTGGGTTGTGACACCGCACCGAATTTGATACGAGTGATTTCTTCCATAGGGGCAGCGTTGCAAAGTGCATTCACGAAAACTTGGAGGGGGTTCTCTCCGGAGCGCTCGGCGATTTGATCCAATGCTCCTTCAAAGGCCTTCATAGCCCCCATTTTCTTACCGGTGTAGGAACCAGTTCGCATGAGTTTGTTGATGTAGCGTTCCACAACAGATAGCTTGGCTTTTCCAAACCAAGCATTGGCGTGGCGACCGCCCGTGTGAGGGACTCCAACTGTCGTGAGGTTGATGTAAGGTGCAAGACCAGGATCTTTGCAAGTCACCTCAGAGGCGTCCCACTTGCCAAAGACATTGGTGCCTATGCCTGCAATCGGCTTAGCTTCAGGGGCTTCGGTTTCTGCATCACTCATCATCATCACCTCAGCGGACTGGCTTCTCCTTGCGTCCTCGAACCATTTCGTCAAGGGACACGCCATTGACTTGAATTACTTTGTAACGGACTCCGGGGATGTCCCCGTATGAACGGCCCATGCGACCACCGATACCTTCAACCATGACCTCATCGTGTTCATCGATGAAATTGATTGCACCATCGCCAGGAGCGAATGCTGTCAACTTGTTTCCGTTTTTAATCAAGGAAATTTTGACGGCCTTGCGAATACCTGAGTTGGGTTGCTTGGCTTCAATACCAACTTTTTCAATAACGATACCCTTTGCTTGGGTCGATCCAGCCAGTGGATCGTGCTTGGCGCGGCTCTTGAGCATGCGCTTCTTGTATCGACGGTCAGACCATCGGAATTTTTGGCGGTCTTTTGCCATCTTTGCACCTGCGAAGAGTCCTCTACCCATCATCATCACCTATTGAAGCATTTTGCCGACTTGCCGCCCCTATTTAATCAAATCCCTCACTGCCCTCGCATCTATGCCTCTGTGTATTGATTTTCTGGGACCTGTAATCACCGGACATAAAGTGAACAACATTCAAGCAACGCCTCTTCGTGGAAGTGACATGGCCTTTCGTGACCACCTTGCTGCTGCGACAATAGAAAAGGGTGAAATTAGCCTGATTCATGAGATGCTAGAGCATTCACAATCATCCAATCATGCCATGACAATTTTTGAAAATATCACCGAATGCCCCGGACATAAGTCTGCAATCAACATGCTCACACGTGACCGTCTTTGTGCCGCTATCGGAATTGAACCGGAAGCTTACATTGACACGCTTGGATGGGCGATGACCAATCCAAGCACACCAGTGCTCGTAAATACGGATGATGCTCCGTGCATGGAAAATAGAGCCCCAGAAGTTGATCTGAATTTGATACCCATACCACATCATTGGCCCGCTGACCGAGGCCGTTATTCCTCGGCAAGCATCATCATTGCCCAAGACAATGGTATTCGAAATGTATCCTTCCACCGACAATTCTTGCGAGATAAAAATCACCTGGTCGTCCGTCTTGTGCCTCGCCACCTACGCACCATGGTCATGAATGCTCGAAGTGAAGGAAGGGAAGTTTCAGTTGCTGTTGTCAACGCTCCCGACCCGGTAGTATTACTCGCAGCAGCAATGTCATTCAACGAGAATATAGACGAACTCACCATTGCTGCAGCACTCCACGAAAAACTCTACGGAACTCCCCTTCAACTGGTGGAACTCCCTAACGGAGTCCAAATCCCAGCAGATGCAGAATACGCCTGGTGGGGCCGAATAACGCTTGAAGACGATAATGAGGGGCCTTATGTTGACATCACTGGAACCGTTGATTATGAGCGCCAAGAACCCGTCATCGAAATTGATGGCCTCACGCACAGAGACAATCCCATCTTCCACGCATTAATTCCAGGTGAGGCAGAACACAAAACGCTCATGGGTCTGCCCCGTGCACCAACCATCAAAGCCGCCGTTAACGAGGTCGTAAACTGCGTCGACGTCCATATGACCGAGGGTGGTTGTGGATGGCTTGGAGCAGTTTTGAAAATTAAAAAAGAGAACCATGATGACGGGATGAAAGCAATTGAGGCAGCTTTCGCTGGCCACAAGAGCATGAAAATTGTCACGGTCGTTGACGAGGATATTGACATCACCGACCCCGTGCGCGTGGAGTGGGCAATGATGACACGATGGCAACCCGACAAAGACACCATCATCCTAAGCAATCAACGAGGTAGTTCGTTAGACCCTTCCCGATACGATGACGGTAAGACCTCGAAGATCGGTTATGATGCAACCATCGATTTCGGTGTTGACCGCGAAGGGTTCATGTCCGTACAATAGGAGGTCCACCAATGGTCGAAAGTCAAGACCTCTTGCAGCATCCGAGACGGAACTTGGGGAACCGTTATCGTTCAACTGCACAAAAATTTGCCAACCTTGCCAAAAAAGACCCTGCGAGGGCGAAAGAGAATCTTGCATGGGCAGAGCAGAACGCACGCCAGGCTATTTTACACGATTTCACCGATGAACGGAACTGGCGATGTCTGGCCGACCTCAAGGTATTGAATCAGGACGGAGACGGACTGCATGCAGTTCTTGAAGATGTATTTTCCATACTCGGTAGAGACCCTGAACATCTTGATCAATTGAGAGGAATTGATTTCCTCGCAGTTGGCCCGGAATTGCTTGAGGCAGCCTTTGCCAAAGATCCACTGGACCCTGATAATTGGTGGGCACTGATGGCATCGGTCAAATCCGTCGAGGATCCCGGTAACACGTTCACCCTCGAATCCTTCGCTGCCCGATGCCGCCGCCTTAATTTCTCCGACCAGCGTGCAAACATCGTATTCGGTCGTCGAATAGAACGCATTCGCCTTTCAGGAGATGAAGACCTTTTTATTGACCTCGCACGACAATTGCTAGCTCACCGACCTTTGAATCATGAATTATGGATGGAAATGGGTCGACTTCATGAACGACGTAATGAAATTGATGACGCGTGGTCGTGTTACGACCACGTTCAACAGTTGCGCCCCCACCTACGAGTTCGCGACCAATTCCTTGACCGTCTTAAACGAGACATGGATGGAGAAGAACCCCTTCCTTGGTCTGGACCAAGTATAGAACATCGTGATGCGTTTTTGAAAAATATGGAATCACTTACAGAGCGTATTTCAACACAGCAGGTCGTTGAATCAGCGCCTGTTCCTGAGAATGTTGAAACTGAACACGTCCACCCGGACGAAGTTCGCCTCAAGGCCCTTGTAGACCAAGATGATTATCAAGAGGCGTTTTTCCTTGCTCGTCGCTTACTCGCCAATGGGGAAGACTGGGCACAACCTTGGTTGGATGAAATCAAACAAAAAATGAGTTGAGCATTTGGCAGCAGAACACCCTGTTTTTGTTTTGGGCTGGATGACAGTTGCTGGTGAGACCCTAACCCCAATGGGAAAAGGGGGCAAGGTTCTCTTCGTTCGTCACCCACAACGAGGTTGGGAGATTCCAGGCGGTCACCTCGAAGATGGCGAAACGCCCGAAGAAGCATTGTTACGAGAATTATTCGAAGAAACTGGACTTGAGGGGAAACTTCAGCGCTGGAATACTGACTACTATCCAAAAGGATGGGTCGGTCACGTCATCGTGGAATCCACTGAGCAACATTCCTGGCAAGCCGAGGATGCAAAAGTTTCAGAGGTGCGATGGTGGACCACAACGCCGCCTGTGATTGAATGGACTCGAGAAGAATTTGAGGACTTAGCCATCTGGTTTTCAACGACGGTTTGAATCAAGCACGGTCAGCGTTGCGAGGCGCTTGCCCCACATCGTCGTGATGGAATCATCTTCCGCACATGCTTGTGCAACTGCAGCCAGCATAGGGTCGTCAACCTTTTCGGGAGAAGCCATGAGTTCGTCGAATACTTCCATTCGCCCCATTCGATGAGCAAGCGTAAGCATGGCGCGAAGTGCAGGACGATCTGGCCCTGAATAACCGGGTTCAAGATGCTCTATACACCAGTTGAACACGCTGGAAATATCATCGGGATGAACCGCTAGAGTTGGACGATCTTCATCGACACCAACCGGTGATGCCTCTTCAACTTGAACACGCATGAATGTGGCTTCAGCGTCCTGATGGTCATAACTCAGGTCCAAAAAGAGTGAACCTGCCTCGATGGCCATTTGGGACTGCCCAGCCATAATGGCGTGCTTGTGAGCGTTCCAAGCATGACGACCGGCATCAAAATCGTGACCGATAGCGTGTCGTATGCGACTTGCACCAAGTCGAGAAATCGCAATTGTTTCGTGTGCATGACCTGCCTTGCGTGAGATATCTCCATACACTTGCAAAGCCATCAAAGCTTCACCTTGAGCAAGATGGTAAGCAGCCTTGTTCAACAGTGAGAGGTCGTTGTCACGGCTTGCTTTGGCAACCGATTTCAATCGAGTTTCAGCCCAAGTCAAATCTTGCTCAGCGCCTTCTGAATCACCTGCTTCATAACGAACTAAACCTCGCTCCATGCGCAGTCGCCCCTCAAGAGCGAGGTCGCGCGTCTCGGGATGTGTAACCACTTCAAGTGCAGCCTCAATCGCCTCAGAGAGATGGGAATCGCCCAACCAACGGCGACGAACAAGAGACAAGACAGCAAGTTCACCCGGGGTCAGAAATCCTTCAATGACTTCCAACAATTCGGGGGCATCAAGGAAAAGAGCAGCCTCGGCCAGTGTAAGCCATGACTGCCAACCTGATTCTTCCTTCCACTCTTTGAGAACTTCTGGTGCAACAGGTCCTTCTTCTCGCCATTTTGAAATCAGTCGACCAGGCCCTTTAGGTGTATTGATCACAGTCATGTTTTCACTTCCTTCGTTTAGTTCTCGCAACAGCGTCAATGAAAGCAGATTCAGCAGCGATGGGATCGGCTCGCCCCGACCATCCTGCGGCACCATCATGCCCGCCACCATCGCCACCGATTGATTCAGACAGACCTTCCATGATGCTTCCCAGGTGCAATCCGTCAAGGACACTCGATCTTGATGCACGAACTGTGAGACGAGTTTCTCCATGGCGATGACGAGTTACAACAACAGCATCAGCACCAATGCCCGATAATAATGAGGCAACTCTTCCTTCAAGTGTACCTGCGGTTGAACGTAGCACACGCCATGGGCCGGCTTCAGTAAGTTCAGTACGTTGTAATCCTCGTAGCATCGCACCTTGGTCACTTGGAGATGGCCGTTCATCTTCCATTGATTCGATAAAGGACTGATAGTCAATTTTTCCATGTTCAAGGAGCGAGGCTGCAATTTCAAATGATCCTGCGTTGGCATGACGGAATCGCCCGGTATCGGTGATTAATCCAGCCAGAAGAAACTCACAAACAGGGCCTGTCATTTGTTCATCAGCGTGCTTGAGCATGTACCTAGCAACCATTTCAGTTGTAGAGCGTACGTCCCACTTCAAAGAAAAGTCACCTTCCTTTAACTGCCAGTCATCGGTCGCATGGTGGTCGAGGATGCATTTTGGCACGTCGGGCAAAACCAGACCTGTTTGGTCGGCTGCTGCAGCATCTACAATCACAACGGCACTGATGCTGGATGGCCATTGCTCACTCCCTGACTTCAGTTGACGGAAAGGGGCGTGATGGGACTCAACGAGACGGCGCGCAACACGGCCGAGGTGAACGCCGCATGCCATGAAATTAGGATGTGTAGTTGCAAGGGCGATGGCTGAACCGACGGTATCCATATCTCCGTTTTTTCCAGTAATCACGGCAACAGGGCCACGTACTGTGGCTTCACGAAGCCAGTGATGCAACGATTCCAAATCGTCGTGGTGGAGTTGTTTCATCCCTGTGCACCTTGAAGCGATAATTTGAGTTCGTCATAGGTTTGTACCAATTGCTTTTCACGTTCAGTGAAACGCTCGAGATGTACACGGAGCGCAGCGAGTGTTTCGGTCAACTCAACAACAAGTGCATCACGGTCACTCACCTCGATTAACACTCCGCCAAGTTGGCGGTGAAGTGAGAGATCAGCTGGTTGATTTTTGACTGCTTCGACCGTCACCTCAAGTTCTTGGACTTGAGCACGGACACTGCTCACTTGTTGTCGTGCAGCCTGTACTTCAGCAACGACCATTTGGAGTTGTTCAAGATGTTCCATTTCCTCACCCAATTCAAGCGGTGAGGTGGTGGTTCAAGAATGCTTGCCGAATACTTTCAGTACAGAGTCTGTAGCAATCAAACCACGCAGGCGTGTATTCCACATGGCTCTCATGTCTTTGGCATGCAATTCTTCGAGGTTGATTTGAAAGCGATTATCACTAAGCCAGCGTGTATCACAATCGGTCGCCAAGCATGCTGCTAGCGCCTTCGTATCAGTTACTGTCTCGGAGGAAATCTCCAAGGAGAGGTGCCACATGTGCGTCACACTGGGGTTGATTCACTCTTCTTCGCTCGAAGTACGGGCATCAGCCAACTCACGTTCGTAGTTCATAGCAGCTTCTTGGGCGATGAATGCCATATCAGCGGTGGTTGCTCCATCAACTGAACGACGTAGAATTCGATTGTTAGCATCTGAGGCACGGGTAAATGGTTCCCATGCGCCGCCAGCGAATGTGTGGTCGCATTTCTTGCAGGTCCAAATTCCAACGGACTTGCGTTCGACCTTTTGATATTGACACTTTGGGCACGTGTATTTGCGGGAGCGCTTGGCCATAGCCGAGCCTGCATTACGTCGTACTGACACACCATAGCGTGCACCGAATCGAGCTGTCGCACCTGCTTTCTGGGTTCGCTTTGCCAATCAGTTCTCCTCCTCTTTTGCAACGATCTTTCGTAGTTCAACACAGCGCGTTTGTGCCACTTCGAATATCTCGGCAAACTCGGTGGGGGTGAACACTCCTTTTAGCCCCTTCTGTAGGGAGTGGAGATGTCCTTCATCACCAAGTGTGATGTGAATGCGCTCGTCACCACCGAGTTCTTCTTGCTCTGAAGCATCGAGAACAAAGCGGCCTCCGACACGGGTAAAGGATGCCATGATTGGTGTTCCATTCACCTGGAGTTTGTGATCTTCACCTACATCAAAGCGTTCAGCAGGGACGATGGCAGTTCGCAATGCAGCGATGGCAGCGAGACCACATGCATCGAAGATGTTGCCACGGTCAGAGAGAACGTGAATGTCAATCATGACACCCCAAACTTTCTCACCGGGAACAATGCACAAACTTTCCATGTCAATGCACCCTGATTCTCGGATTCCTCGGTCGACGACACGGCCCAACTCAATGGATTGAGGAGAAGGAGGGCCTGGTTCATACTTGCGACCTGCAACAGGTCGGAGTTCAGCTCCACACATGAGAGACCCTTGCGTGGGGCGGTCTGGCCACGGAGTGCGCAATTCAAATTTGACACCGGCATAGACAACGGTACCGCCCATGACGACTTTTGCAGATCCTTCTGCGTTGTAGAGGCAATTGGTTTCGAGGGTGAAGTCACGGGATTCCCAGCGACCTCGTCCATCAAGGCGAGCATCGTCTTCAGCAAGGCGAGCAAGTTCTTGGCGCAAGAGAGTAGGCACAAGTTCGACCATCAAGCCTCACCTCCTTCGTAGCGTCGGCGTAGAGCATCGACCATGATTTCATGGATTTCCTTCGCCGCTTTGAAATTGTATTCCATAGCGAGGTTGTATTCTTCAAGAGAGAGGTCGCCATCCATCTGTAGGAAGGCGATTTCACCAGTGTTTGGAAGAATACCGACGGGGAGGTCAGCCTGCCCGTAGTTGTCTTCAGCTTTGTCAAGGTCGAGAACGACTGTGTCCTCGATTTTTCCAGAGGCTACACCAACGATCATGTCACGCATGGGGATACCTGCATCCGCAAGAGCAACCGATGCTGCTGTGATTCCGACACAACGAGTACCGGCTTCAGCAGCGAGGATTTCAATTTCCACACGAATCTTTGAGCGGGGGTAGCGTTCTACGAGAACAACGGATTCCAATGCCTCTGCAGTCACCTTTGAAATTTCACGAGAGCGACGGTTGAATCCAGGACGGATTCTGTCGGAGGTTGAGAAAGGAGCCATGTTGTAGCGAACGTCGATAACTGCTCGGTCTTGACGTTGAATCTTACGTGGATGTGCTTCCATCGGTCCGTAGACGGCAGCAACTGCAACGTTCAGCCCATGAGTGACCATGGCTGATCCTTCTGCAGCAGGCAAAATACCTGCTTCAATCGTAACAGGTCGCATTTCATCCACTTTGCGACCATCAAGTCGACTTCCATCGTCGTTTAGTAATTGTACATCTCCATATCCACCCATCAAGCATCACCTTTTGTTATCTGTTCCATTTCTGAAAGAATTGTTTCGAATGCTTTGCTGTGTCCATGTTCAGCGACCATCTGCAGGGCCATTCGAGCCCAAGCAATGCCATCTGCATCGCCATCAATCCAAACACGGCCGTTTTCTCCGACCATAATTCGGCAGTCACATGCTTCTCGCATGCGTTGTAAGAGTGAATTGTTGTCTCCGCGTACACGAACGATATGTTGTACAGGGATACTTTCAACCGTTCCTTGGTTAAGACGTCGTAGACCGACACCTTTCATCGTCAACACAACGTTGTGGCATTCATCGACTTCTTGGACACGAGCCAAGACAACATTGCCGACATCCATGTGTTGGCGTGCTGCTCCAAACTCGACTTTCCACGGAGCGAGGGACATAGGGAGGAGACCTTGGAAGGCACCGTTGATGTTCATGAACCAAAGGTTGTTACGAACTTCTGCGACAGTAGCGACGACGAGGTCCCCAGAGCGTGGCATGTATGCAGCATTGATTGGGTCAATGGATACGGTATTATTTTGTTCTCGCAACCAACCAAGTTGAGTTGCAATCATTGATTCTTCAGCGGTTACAATACCGCTTCCTGCTCGCTTCCCGGCGGATGGTCCAATGACCATACCCGGGGTCACGAGGCGCTGCTCGGCGCCAGTCTGACCTTGGGACATTCTTTTCTCTCCGAACCTTCCGAGCCGCCAACCCATGATAAAGGCCACCCTAAGGGGCAGATGTTCAACTGCTGAGTTCTTTGACTTCAGCATCCGAACTACGGCGCATGACTTGGCCAATCAAATCAGCCTTCATTCCTGCTGGGCATTCAATGACGCATGCCCAAGAACCGTCCTCTAGCCAGCCTTCTTTTTGCTGATACGCACGTAGCTCACGGTGAACACTACCGTATGCGGAACCTGGTACTTTGAAGGCGAGGCGGACGGTTTCAAATGAAAGAGGAATCAAGGGTTTTAACTTAGCAATAGCATCCTTTACTTGCTCCTCAAGACGCTTGAACGGGTCGACCGAATAACGCGATTCATCGAGTGCCAACTCAAGGCGAGTTTTCGGATGTGGCGACTTGGTTTTCGGGTCAACCGCTTGGGTGTGAATCTGGTGGACAATTTTCTGACGCATTTGCTCCACCATATGCTTGCGTTGTGCAGTGGTGAGTTGGATGGAGCCCTTCTCAAGAATCATTTGTGTAATCACCGTGATGTCTTGTGTACCGAAGACACGCTCAATGGCTTCTTCAGTAGGGCGTTCGCCGTCTCTTGCATCGTGAAATACTTCATCAATGGCGAGGAAATCGTCGATTTCAACTGAAGTGGAATCTTCTTTGAACGTCTCAACGAGGGCTGGATCGACAAGAACTTCGTAGCGTTTGCCACCTTTTTCAAGCCGTGCAAGAACTGAATCGTCTAAACTAACCATGGAACCCCTCACTATGACATGAGAGGTAGCGTGTATGAACCTAACCCTCAGTCATCAAGGGGTTTGAGGCGGTCAATTTGCTTGTTGACTTCACCACGGTCAAGAACACGGTATCCGTTTGAATCAACGACAGTGACTTCAACTGCATCTCGGTTCAATTCAGCATCGTTGGCTGACCGAAGTGCTTCGAGCCCAAGTTTCATGGCTGCATTGAGCGTCATGTTTTCTTTCCAATTGTCTTCAAAGAACTCGATAACGGTGTTACGACCGCTTCCGATAGCACCAGCGTGGTAGGATTGGTAGGCACCTGATGGGTCGGTTTCATAGAGATGAATTCCACCATCATCAACGCCGCCAATCAGCAGAGCAGTTCCGAAGGGTCGTGAACCACCGTACTGTGTGAAGGATTGCTTGAAGTCGCAAATTTTCTTGACAAGGACGTCAACAGGTACTGTGGCACCATAGGTGATACGGTTTACTTGTGCCTCTACACGAGCACGGGCGACAAGTTGGCGAGCATCGGCGACAAGGCCAGATGTTGCAATTCCAACGTGGCCGTCGATCTTGAACATCTTTTCAATGGACTCGGGGATAATCAAACGACTGATGATGCGCTTGTCACAGACGAGTACTACACCGTCTTTGAATTTCAAACCAGCAGTGGTTGTACCACGCTTGACTGATTCGCGTGCGTATTCCACCTGGAACAATCGTCCATCTGGGCTAAATGTTGTAATTCCGTGGTCGTATCCTCTTCCGCTTGGTTGCATAGTATAACCTCATTTCCTTCGTTCGGGTGACACTTTATGAGCATGAGGGTCAATCGTGATGATGCCCTCCCCAACATGCTAACCCTCCCGTCTCGTATGAACCCTTTCTTGACAACACGGTATTGAAGGAGGAATGGCAGGCATTGATCATGCGAGTGGCCGTGCTCTCCTCGGGCGGAAAAGATTCAGCCGCCGCATGGTGGTGGGCTCAATGCCAGGGCTGGAGTATTGTTGCACTTGTTACCGTGCGAATCCATGGTGAGGACTCACCGATGTTTCAGATACCGAGTACACATGTCGTTGAACGACAAGCAGAACTCGCTCAAATTCCTTGGATTCCAGTGCAAACATCAGGAGAAACACCCCAAGACATTGAGGATTTAGCAAAAGCACTGTCGTCACTTGAAATTGATGGTTTTGTTTCAGGTGCCTTGCGGTCTGATTACCAAAAATCAAGATTAGAACGGATGGCCGAATCCTTGGATCTCATTAGTTGGACCCCTTTATGGCACCAAGACGGTTATTCACACCTACGAGGCATGGTCGAACACGGATTCAATATCATGCTCACTGGAATCAGCGCAGAAGGCTTGGATAAGAAATGGCTTGGTCACACCCTTACGCTTGACTCCGTTGAAGAACTCAACCAACTCGCCAAAAAGTACAGGTTTAATGTGGAAGGAGAAGGAGGGGAATACGAAACGCTTGTCCTCTCGGGTCCGCATCATGAAGGGGAGGTCGTTGTAGAAGCCACTCCTTCCTGGGATGGTGTCCGTGGAACCTTGGCCATTCATTGAATCGCTGCACGTGCCAGCGAAACGGCTTCATCAACAAGTTCTCCGGCCACGCCAACGTGATTCAAAGGATTGAACATCGCTTCCAGTTCTTCTGCAGTAAATGCTGCTGCGATTTCAGGTGTTCGACTGCAGACATCGATGAGTTCCTCTTTCTTGTCAACAGCCTCAAAGGATGCCGCTCTAAGGACTTCGTGAGCTTCGTCTCGTGGCATTCCATGGTCGACAAGTTCGATCATCACCTTCTCTGCCATGACCAATCCTCGTTGAGATGCTATGTTCTCAAGGCATCGCTCTGCATCGACCCACATGTTGGTCAGGACATCGCGGGTCTTCGCCATGACATCTTCACAAAGAGCAGATGCGTGCGAGAGCGTGAAACGCTCACTGCTTGAATTTGCCAAGTCACGTTCGTGCCAGAGAAGAGCATTCTCGTATGTGGGGATGATGAAGGCACGAACAATTCGGGCGAGTCCGGATGCATTCTCCGATTTGATTGGATTCTTCTTGTGAGCCATGGTGGACGAACCAACTTGTTTCTTGATATCGAAGCCTTCACCCGCTTCAGCAAGTTCAGAACGCTGTAGATTTCGGATTTCTTGAAGAATCTTTTCGCATGATGTTGCAACATTGGCAAGCCAGGAAACATACTCGACATATCGGTCCCGACCCACAACTTGTGTTGTAGCGAGAGGGACCCCCAATTCGAGATGGGTCAAAATCAACCGTTGCAACTCTCGAGCATTCTCTCCTTGTGCAGCGCCTGTACCAACCGCACCGAGAAATTTCCCAACAGAAATGCGGGGAGATGCCTCATCAAGACGAATCAATTGACGGCGGAGTTCATCCAACCAAACTGCAGCCTTCAAGCCGAAGGTGATAGGGACTGCAGCTTGTCCATGTGTGCGACCCAACATCACCGTGTCACGCTCACGTTCGGCTACGTCAGCACATACGCCGATCAAGCCACACAGTTGTTCCCGCAAGAGAACGATGCTGTCTCGCAATTGAAGGGCTACAGCGGTATCAACGATGTCATTGGAGGTTGCTCCAAGGTGGATGCACCATCCGGCTTCACCAGCTGCTTCAGCCATTGCTTTGGTCAAAGCCATGATATCGTGGCGTGTTTCAGCCTCAATTTCTGAAACACGTTCCTTTGTGACAGACGTTGGATTGGAAATGGCTTCCACTGCCTTGTAATCATCTTCGGTGACACGACCTAATTGCCAATGCGCCCAAATAAGTGCGCGTTCAACCTCGAGTTGGCGTTCATGTCGTCCCAATTCGGACCAAATGTGTTTGAAATCTTGAGAACCGTATCGGTAATCTAACGGACAGAATGCCATAATTCAAGGCAGAAGCCTCGCTTCATCAACCTTACCTTTCCATCCTTTGACATTCAAGCCGCAGGAGGACCCTTGCCGTCTTCGATTTCGACCCGACTCATGACCGTGCGGATGAGGAGAATTGCCAATACAGAGGATAGGATAAATGAAAATCCAACCCACGAGGAGAGGTCGTACCACATCAAAGCAACACCGACCAAGGATGCATAGGCCACCAATTGACAAAGGCCAGAGGCTAAATCTAATTTACGGATTCGCTCTTGCGGTAGTGATTTCTCATGTTCCAAGAGGAAGGTGTATATCAGAAAATAAATGGCTTGGAATGGAAGAGCAGCGGCGATAATTGAAAGGGCAAGTTCACGAATCATTTTCGGGTTTTTATCCTGCTCAATCCCTTGAAACAACATGATCGCTGTGTTCGTACCCAAGAGGGCAGCCATGATGGTCCAGCGCTTATCCTGTGAAGATGTTCGACTTTCGACATTCACGGATTCTTCGCTCATGGAAACCCGCTAAGAAAGAAAGGGTTTGATACTTGCCGTAGAGAACGGGCAAAGAATACGAATTCCAAGGGTGACTGATTTCTGCGTCAAGTCTCAATTACCGAACAATCGAATGATGGTTCCAGTGATTGCAGCCACAATAAGCAACAAGACCATCATGGCAACAGGGCCGTACTGGTTTTTGTCTTCAAGAGCAGTGCCGAAAAAGCCGTCTCGCGTGATTGCTTCTGCAAAACTTCCTGCTTCCTCAAACTCAGGGAGGGGGCGACGAGGAATCCGTTCTCCGTCTCGAAGTTCACCGGCCATGAAGGTCGTAGGAGGGCGGAGGTCATAGCATTTTTGAAGTCAGTCTCCAAACACAACACTCATTCACCTCTGCCGATGTTCACCACTCATGGGACGATTGGAAATGGACTTGAAAGGCCGCCATATCCACTTGGCTGTAGAAGGGAGTACGGGAGGAACTACCATTGGGCTTCACTTCGCAGCAGACACAATCGCAAGCGGCCAACGTGTATTATGGGCGTCCACCGAAATGCCAAATCCCGCTCGCTTTTCCCAATTATTTGAGCATCTTTCACTGGTCGAGTCGTCACGCTTTCATGCCATGAATTTCGGAGGGAGATTTGACAGAGCCATCGATGCACTTCTCGAAGCTGCAACCTCCTTACCGAGTGTCGGCTTGGTTGTCCTTGATGATTGGTGTGAGGCATCAGGACGTATTCCCAAAAACAGCCTTGAACAGATATCACGATTTGCATCGGAAACACCATCGCATGTTTGCATTCTCTTGATATCGAAGGGAAGCGTTGATGCAAGCGGTGCGACTGATGACCCTATTGTTGCAAGAGCATCCGACCAGATGAAAAAGAATGGTTACGAGATTTGGCGATTGTGGAGGACGAAAGAAGGTCCCTACCGAACGCTTGATTGTGCCGGAGAAATCCGTGCTCTCAAACTTGAAGACTCAGGAATCTGCCTCTGAATCATCATCTTCGCCGAGAAGTTTTGCCATTTCATCAAGAGCATCATCGTCGGGTTCATCAAATTGTTGTGGATTTCTTGCGCCACCTTCCAGCGTATCTTCGCCGGCGACTTTTGGAGCAGAATCATTGAGCATCGTCATTCGATTTTTCATGGCGCGTTGCGAGATAAACCAAACCATCAAGGCCAAGGTAAGCGCACCGACAAGGTAAGAGATGTTTTTGGTCGTTTCAGGCTCCATATATCTCGTACGACCAAGTCTACTTTTGATAGTTTTCACCAATGGAAGGTATAAACATCACTTTTCATCTGCCCAGTCCAAAGGTCGTGCGAGGTGACGACGTGCATCAATAGATGGCTCAACCCACCCCCTGAAAGGAGGTTCGGGGACGATCTCGACCCAACCATCTTCGTAACGACGACGGCACGAAGGACAACGAAGGCCCTGATCAGCACCCATAGATTTCAATCGTAGCCCACAATCCTCACAACACGGTCGTTGTTTTTGACGTGTGACACATGAGGTGATTCGAATTTGTTCGATATGAAGCACGCCCTGGTGGTCAATCAAACCCCGCACCTCAAAACGGTCACCAGGTACCAACCACCGAGCCAACTTGTTCACGGGTCCACCCTCAAAAAATGCAACCATCGGACCCACATCAGTCTCGAGACGTGCATGTTTTCGCTGAGGGTGCACGTCACTGTCGAGAAGTGTTGCCTCAATGGAACAACCAAGATGGTCCCCCGATGCTTGATTGGTCACGAATACACGATGGCACTGAACCTCTTCGGTACCATCACTGCTGAAGAGCAAACGTGCGGCTTCTTCTGCAGCCTTGTATGTTCGTGCACGTACACCAAAGAGAACTGGAGACTGACCACGGGGTGCAATGAGACTTGTCCCTTTGCGAGGGTCGCGAGAAAATACAATGTCTGGCCAGGCATCAATTTCGTGAATTATTGCATCATCAATGGCTCTGGGCTTCCCGTAATACTGAGGTTCGCGCCAAGCAATGGCCTCGTATGTGACTCGGCCTGCAGGCCAAGAAAGAGCAGCGACAGCTCCAATTCTACCTCGCTCGCCCCACGACTTCGTCGCAACGGGGGCTTCCTCTAGCGTCACCTCTTGACGAATGGCCCTTTGGTAATAGATTGCATCTGGTTTCTTGGAAAACCAGACCATCCCCGGCGAAGAGGTCACTTGAACACGAGATGACATCGTCGATGGCGAAACGAAGCCCTCAAGCCCTTCAATGTCCGAAGTCCAGTAGGCATCGAGAATGGATATCAATTTGGATTCATCTTCGCATGTGAGCTCAACGCCAAGGGCAGCATTACCACGCGTTCTGTTCTCTGCAAAAGGCCACAATCGAACCAAACGTGGTTGACCGACTTTGACCCAGGATGGAAGTGAACGAAGCAATGCATCAAACACTTGTGTTGTGCAACCCCCGCCTAAATGGTCGGTATCATCAAGTCCTAACCAGCCCATACAGCACCCTCATGGTTGGAATCGATCACCGGTATCTGACTCATCTAAAATTCGTTCAACGGCATCTGTGAGGCCTCGGTATTGATTGACGCGAAATAAACGGAGGCCTTGCGACCAACCCGCCCCCATATCTGAGCGGCGATCGCCCACCATAGCGTCTAATGGATGCATACGCTGGGGTTTTTCACCCCACCAATCAACATCAAAATCCGGTATTTCATGGAGTTCGCTAATATGTTCCACGATACGGGGGGACTTTTGATTCAAAAGATTGCGACCGAGAAGCAACATGCCTGGCATGGGTTTACGACAACGGCAGCGATCCTCATATTTGTGAGGACACGTTATGAGAAGGTCAATCTCTGCGTCTGAATCTATTGACTTCAGAGCGTTGACTAAGGTCGTATGTATCTCAGTAAGGCGATGATGATCCCATTTTCCTCTGGAGATTGCTGACTGGTTGGTCACCACACAAATGAGGTAACCTGCTCTTCGGAGGGCTCCGACACCTTCTGCTGCTCCCGGGAGCAAGTCAAGTTCATCAGGGGTGTTGACGTACCCCTGGCGACCAAGGTTGAGGACACCGTCCCTGTCAAGGAAGATGAGAGGCTTATCATCCACTCGACGACCAATTGCGGCGGCAGACCACTGAACGTACGCTCCCCGCATGGTTACGGGAAGCCACGACCGCACATGGGCTTTGCCAATGTTTGGAGACCTTCATAGGAAAGCAGAGGCTGGAGTGACATGTGCTGATGGAGTCAACGACCGGGACACTCATCGGTGCCATCGGCATGGGTCTGCTCGCCATCTCTTGGTTGGCTCGGAAGGGACCTACGCTTCGCATGGCACAAATCGGGTGGGTATGTGTTGGCCTTTATTTTTTCAATCAATCATGGCTCTATTTGAGTCATGACGATGTGATACTCACCGTGATGTGTGCGTTCACGCTACCGCTTTCAGTGGCCATGGCATGGTGGGAAGAGAAGGCATCTGAACAACAAAAAAGCGCCATACTTTGGGCAAGAGGTACGGTTGCTTTTGCCGGTGGACCTTACCTCTTGATTGCATACGTCCCCTATCTCAGTGTGTTAGCGATTTGGTTTGTAGCCACACAATCCGCTTGGTTCCTTGGGTTCTCAACCGGTCAAGAAATCGAGGTGGGAACCACTTGGGTCAATGCGAATTCAGGCCGTGTTTCATGGGAGAACTGGGATGGCAACCGATGGTTTTCAACTGACTTCACTGGAGAATATGCCTTCCAATCCGAACTCATGCTTGCCGACGGAACGCTGATTGGAATCAATTTCGTCTTGGCATGCACTGCCCTTCAATCAATGGTCCTCTTTATCGGCGCAATTTCAGTATTAGACTTGCCGTGGAAAAAACGCGTTCGAGCCTTGCTTCTGGTCCTCCCCCTTATTCACTGCCTCAATGTATTCAGAAATGCAGGACTTATTTGGATGCACATGACCTACACGCAATGGGATTTGTGGGGATTGACTGTTTTCGAGTTCGGTCACACCTACATCGCTCGTTTTGTAAGTCTATTCGCCATGTTCCTCATTGCACTCATCATGTTTGAGATTCTTCCAAGCATGCATCGAAACATCATGAGTTTAAGCGAACCTGTTTTTGGAAAAAAACAGCGGACATGAGAGTTTACGACAGCAGTGCAACACCGCTTTTCAAATCAGGGCCGTAGGCGATGATCTCATCAAAGGGACGAGAAAGCTCCGGGCTGATAGGTCCAACGCAATGATCCCTCAGGGAGAGTGGCATAGTGGGCCTTGATTCGAGGTTCATTGGCCACACGATTGTGATACTCAATCAACTGAGGGTAATCTGCTAAAACCGATTGATGAATGCCATCATAATTTCCAGAGAACATACCAAAGACATGAGTGAAGACTTTCAGATCTGCAATATTCATGTTCGGCGTATTTGCAATCCAACCAGTTGAAGATTCGGAAATTTTGTCTTGAAGCAGTGTCAAACTTTTCGTACCTTTCGCATCGGGCTCAAAGAGGGCTTCACGCACACGGATTCGCTCTTCATCATCTTCAATTGAAAAGGTCCCGTCAAGTATGCCCGAATGTGGGCCAATACCGTCGAGAAACTCATTCACTTTTGCGGCATCAAAAGCATTGGCTGGAATTAAATCGCACATGTTGCCGAGGTAACGCAAAATCGCAATTGATTCAGCGAGAGGACCGTCTGGAGTCTGAAGAAGTGGGACCATGCCCCAAGGCAGGGTTCCATCGTTTTTCATCTCCGCAAACATCTTGCCGTCAATCGCTACATCATCCCAGTCAAGGTCTGCAAGGGTGAGAGCGACACGGGAGGCTTCTGCGACACCCGGTATTGGCCAGTAGTATAGTTGGTAGGGTTTTGATGTCATTGGACTTCCTCATGCAGCCCTGCAGAGGTTTCTATTCAATGGTTATGGATGGACGCCATGAACGATGCGGGTGATAGCAGTTCTCAGTTATCATGACAAGTTGGCCGATATCCTTTCGCTGCTCGAGGGATTTGAAGCAAATGAATTCAATGATTGACGGTTCGTGACTCGGAAGAATGATGCCATCGGCCTTCTTGGGCCAGTCATGCACCCTGCTCTGTCACCGTTTACATTCCCTCGGGGTTCTCTGACGGTCAAAAACAGATGCGTTCTTGCTGCCATGACCAATAAACAAAGCCACGACGATGGACGGCTATCCGAAGAAGAAATCCGATGGCTGGAAATGAGGGCACAAGGGGGTTTTGGAATCGTAACTACCGCGGCATCAAACGTAAGTGAACAGGGGAAGGGTTGGGATGGCGAGTTTGGGGTTTGGTCCGACCTCCACCTCCCCGGACTCACTGAATTGGCTGCTCAAATAACGAAGTATGAGAGCATCGGTTTGGTTCAATTATTTCACGGTGGTATGCGGGCACCTGAGTCTCTCACAGGGGTTCAGCCAGTTTCTGCAAGTGAAAACGGTGGGAGGGGTATGAATGGTACAACCAGCCGTGCCCTGAATGAGAGTGAAATAGAATCAATCATTCTTGATTTTGGACTCGCAGCAGCCCGCTGTGAACGTGCTGGCTTCCAAGGTGTTGAGCTCCATGGAGCCCACGGTTACCTCATCGCACAGTTTCTCGGGGCGAAGACCAATCGAAGAACCGACCAGTGGGGAGGAAGTCTTGCCAAACGATGGCGATTCCTACAATCCATCATAGCAACGGTGCGGGAACATACAAGTTCGGATTTTCTCGTCGGACTTCGCCTCTCGCCCGTACTCGCATCAGCGGGTTTTGAAATTCGTGATGCTTTGGAAACTGTAGAGATGTGCACTGAGATGGAACTTGATTTCCTCCATGTCTCTTGTTGGGATATCGATGAAAGCGTGGAGCATGATGGCCATGTACGTACGTACACTGAATGGTTCCAACAGGTCATCAACGGAAGAATGCCGCTGTTCAGCACCGGGATGATTTGGAATGCGGAAGACGCACAAAAGGCCATGGACCAAGGAACTGATTTCGTTGGTGTTGGCCGCGTTGGAATCGGCTATCATAATTGGCCACATTATCTCAAAGATGATGTTGATGAGCCAGCACGTCCTCCGTTCTCACCCGAATACCTCGCAGAAGAAGGATTGAGTCCAACCTTCATCCAGTACATGCGGGCTTGGGACGGCTTTGTAAGCAATTAACAGCGCCCTTGCCGCGATTCGAACGCGGGTTCCTGGCTCCGGAGGCCGGGGTGATATCCACTACACTACAAGGGCAGTCTTGCCAAGGAGTAGGGAGTATGGAGTTTTTGCTCAGACTTTGGAAGACCAGGAATCCATCGGGTCGTCACGCGTCCAAAGATGGCCACTTCCAGATGGATGTTCAATCGTTTCTACGCCGTCAAGAATCATGCCCATGAGATCTGGGTCTGGAGCATCAACCATTGGTTGAAGCGGATTGTTCGTAACGCTGGATTCGGGCAAGTCAATTGCAAATTCCACAGGATTGGTTTGAGGAGGGGGTGATTGTTCGTTCACCGACGGGGATGTTTCCTCAAACAGCGTGCTTGCCTGTTCAAAACGTGCTTCATCGTCCCACTCTTTCATGTTCATTGCTTCGGGTTGATTCGAGCGTAGGAAGGTGAAAAGGAGGCCAGCAAGGACAATAAAGACAAGGCCCGCAGAGGCATAGAGAATATCATTCGAAACACTCGCAACAATGTCTGCGTTATCGCCAACTCCGTCACCATCGGTATCTTTTGATTCATCGGGATCGTTCGGGAAGGCATCCTTTTCATCAGGCACACCGTCTCCATCTCCATCAAATGCGTCAAATGTGGTCTCACAAAGAACGAGAAGCAATTCAAGTTCTTCATCATCAATATCTTCATCATCGTTAGCATTGATGGCTTCAAAGTCATAGGAATTAACCCATTGATGCCCTTCAAGAGAGTCCATGGTCACACGTCCCCTCCCTTGGGAAAAACCGTCAAAGACATGCAGTACCTCAGGTTGACAGGAACATCGATGTTGTTGATATTCGCGATATTCAATGACTTTATCACCGTTCAAATCCATGTTTTTTCGGTCGTCAGCAGAGGCATCAATATTGTTAATTTCTGAATCTTCTAACAAACCACTTGCATCGCTGTCAAGTTTCGTAAACATATTTTTGGCATCTTCCAAACAACCACTGACTTCGGTTGGTTCAACTGGTTCAACTGGTTCAATTGGGAAATCAGTTTCAACCCATCGTGCCACCAACCCAAACTCTTCAGCGTCACTCACACCACGGATGGTGATATCCATTCGTCCGTTCATCGGCAATTCAAGAGTGACCATGTGATTGGTCCTAGACATTCCTCCTTTGATGGTCACTTCAGATGTTTCGGTATCGATTCCGCCGCCTTGGCCCGGCCGCCCGCCACCAGTGAAGATCACCTCGTACTGTAGGCCATTGATTAAAATCTGAATATCTCCCGAACCGCCATATGTTTCGACCTGGAAAAATTCCCCAGGTTCAGCAAGCATGGCGTAGAAGTCAATGGATCCATCCTTTCCAACACTGACGCCATCAAGAGCTTCATCGTTAAACAATTCAATAGGAATGCCGTCGTAATCCCAGACATAGCGATCTGCAAATTCGGCGATGATATTGACTCCAGTGAATGCAGATTCAGTGGTGAGCAAGATGTACCACCAGCCTGGCGTCGGATCGTTGAAGGCGATCCGATCATCAGCACCCTCGGAGGTGGAGTGATATTCATACGTAGATTTGGTTGGTGCCTGGTCCAATCTCATGAAAAGAGAAGCTTCACCTGCCCCGTCGGAGAGATCAATAATGAGGCGTTCAGTATCTTGAGGCACATTCACTTTGAAGTATTGTGAGAGCCCTTTGTAGCCACTGATTAAGCCATATTCAATCCCTGGAGTGAGGGTAATTGCATCATCAGGCTCAATGTTATCTGGCGGATACACAAAGTCTGCGACAATGGTGAACTCTCGAGCGGAACGGAATGAATATGCTGTAATATAATAGAGGCCTGGCTCAACATCAAAGAGGTGTACTTCCTCATTATTCCCTTGATTTGTAGACCATGCTTCTGTTAATGTGGAAGGTTCTTCTTTATCATCTTCATCGAATGCAATTAGCTCTTCGAGGTCCCACCATCCCGTCGGAGTTGGTGGGCTGATGTAGGACATTCCAATGTCAACATTGCCCATGCCTCCGTATGTTCGTACTCGGAGGTCTGCAAGAGGTTCTGTGACGTTGACGTAGTAATAATTCGCACCAACATCTCCCATGCCGCTAGCGACCTCTTGGTTGGTCACAGGTATGCTCTCTTTGAGTTCGGTCATCTCGTCAAGAGTTGGTGGTGGGTCAGCAATATCAGCATCTAATTCAATAACCAATTCACTGACATCAGTATCAAGAATCATCGTGAACCACATCACCCCTTCTTCTGGCCATGACCATTGCGTGAAGATGAAACCAAAGTCTCCTTCAACCATTGAATCATGATTCCACTCGTCCGGTATTTCCTGGGATTGACTGTAAAGTGTGTAAGATGTCATTGTTTCAAAATCATCAAACTTGAGTGAATAGGAAGCCCACGAAAGGGAGCGTGTGTACTCTTCAATTTCGGTGAAAAAGAGCAGTGTATCTCCAGCTGATGCTTCGTCAAGTTCATAGGAATCGCCAATGAATAATTCAACGGCTTGAGCAACGATACTACCGTCTGGCATGACCCAGTCCGCTCCGTCAATGAAACCTTCTCGCGCAGCACCATCGTATGCATCACTGGTGACGTCCCCTTCGCCTTCGCTAAAGTCCCAATGTGAAATTAAATCCCAAACATCTGCGTCCGAAAGGTTGTTCATGACAGAGATTGAAAGATTGTCCATCAACCCTTCAAAATAATTGCATTCGCATCCTGCTCCCATTCGTGCGAGATAAAGTTCATCACAATCTTCTCCCGAAGTAAAGCAGTCGTTTGAACCAAAATCGCCAGCAGGAATCGTTGCTTTGTCAGCACCAAAAGTTCCAGCAGATACGCCGTTGATGAAAAATTCACCACCAACATCACGTTCAAGACGTACTTCAACGTGTGACCATGTCTCGATGTCAACGGACATGTTTGCACTTGGATGTTTGGAGAGACTGTATTCTGATGCGTAGGCAAGGGTACCTTCGTTGAGGTACATGCCCCAACCGTAATCACCCTTCATCATGATGAATTGTAGGTCCTCATTGTGGTATGGATAGATCCACGCCTCAAGTGATAGATGTGTGGAATTGGTTAGGTTCAGGTCTTCATCGGTAGGGATGACAATGTGGTCACCATCTCCGTCGAAGCGCAGAGAATAATCAGCACCGGGTCCGATTTCTACGACACCATATACAGGAAAGTATTGAGGGTCATTTTCCAAATCATTCCATGTCCCAGGCATGATGTTGCCCATGTTGGTACTTGCGATATGGACATAATGTTCATCTCCACCAGCGGAGGGTTGTGCTTCGCCCCAATGACGATAGAGAAACGGTGTTCCGTCGTGCCATCGATAATCACCTTCATCAGCACTATCGGACAGACCAGTCCAAAGATGGCGTGATTGATTGTCCCAGGATGCAAAGGTGTCAAAGAGCCAACTATTTTCAGAATCATCATCCACAGTGGTCAAAAATCCGTCTAGGGAGCGAGCAAAGGACGCAGAATCTTCCCAAGAAGCTGCAGAGAGCAGGTGATAGGTGTTGTTATTGGCGGGATTCACGGCTGTATGAAGCACTTCAATGCCGTCAGTCGGTTCGGACTGAGCAGATCCCAAAATGGGCGGTGCGAGGCTCAAAAGAAAAATGGCAACGATGCAAAGTGACTTCTTCATAAACATCACACAATTGGGATACTTTATCAAAAAATTGGTAAAATGAGTGTACAAGAAAGGACAGAAATGTTCCTTATTGCAACTTCTTACCGCCAATCCGGAGGTCAGTCTGAAGTGGCATTTGGTGCTCCCACGCAAATTCCTTGACAATACGCCAGGCTTTTTCAGATCCTTCATAATCTTTCACGTCAATGATTTTATTTCGAGTATTTGCCTTGAAAGCCGCAACTGGTTCAGCATTACGGAAAACAAGATAAGCCGAACCAAAGCCGAACCGTTCTTTCATAATATCAGCAAAATAAGGTGCGATTGGGTCCGATGGTGGAAGTACGAAATCCCGTATTGAAGGAATGTTGCGAGCATCCTCCAGCAATTCTTTTCGGCCCCAACAAACTTGGTGGAAGTCCTCGATAAGGAATCCCTTGACCAGTGTTTCATCTTCCTCAAATGAATTGAGTACGACTTTCAATTCTTCAGGTTTGAATGAAGGACCCGATAATTGAGTCAATTGGCGAAGGGTGATGACGGGATATTGCTCTACGAGTTTGCGGATGAACTCCTTTCGTAATTCTGCCCTGTCCACATTTTCAGGGACAAAGACACTTCGGAAACCACCACGGTAATCCTGAACGAGGTGACCCGTTCGAATGAGCGGTTGAATCAATTTTCTAAACTCGGATTGTGATAGAGCGTGTCGTTCTTTGAAGAGATTGGGATCAGAGTGGTCGCTGAAGAATTCAACGATGTCCCACAATTCTTCATCTGCTGCCTGATTTCGTATCGCTAAGATTTCTTGGAAGTGTTCGTAAGACGCCCATACTTGATGTCCACGTAAATTGACACCTTGGTGAAGTCGGTTGGCACTTGCCATACTTTTGAGGTCAACCCGATAGAGTTCACATCGTCCACGCAATGCGAAGTCATCACGGATTTCAGTAACTTTTTTCAAGGCTTGGAGTTCATTTTCATGGCGTGTTGATTGATGTAAATGATGACGGTGAAACAAAGCTCGCTCTGCTATTTCACGTGGCTGCGGATCGACGACTGCCCCGCGAATCATCCGTTCTCCTGTCACCTTGAAGCCGATGCTCTCGAGGGCGGAACGCGTGGCCTCATCGATATCGTTGATTGGCTCGCTGTTGAAATTCGAAAGGACTGCCACGTCGACCAATTGGGCTGCGTGGTTGTTCAACAGCACATCAAAGGCCTTGCAAAACTCATCCAAATATGCAGTTGGGACATGAAGATCCTTAATCTCAAGATAATCGTTGACTTTGAACATCAGAACCTTTCCGATGGGATCAACACCTTTGAAAATCGGGAGATACCACCCACGATCGAGAACACTGCGTACTTCCCAAATAAAGCGAGAGACATAGGGGTCGGACTGTGTCAAAATACGAACACTGCGATCTTCTCTTCGAGGCCGTTGCAATAATTCAACTTCATCTGGTGCACAGAAAAATGCCTCGGGTTCTGGAACAAGAGCCATCACCCGAGCAATACGCTTGTCTCGCTCGAGGTTCATCAGAGCGATCGTCAATTCTTCAAAACTGCGAGATACATAGAACCGCAAGGTGCTGGCGCGAACTGGCCCCATTCGACGTATAACTTCCTCAAGGGCATCTTCAAAGGACATTGGAGGATATACATCGTGAACTCGATGGAATAATGAAAGTCGGCGACGACGCCCTGCTACCTCTTCAAATTGTTTTACAACGAGCATTTGACGCTCAAGATTACTCAAAGCGTTTTTGAGGTCACGCTGCAGTGCTTTGTGTTCATCACCTTTTGGATAATTCGCCATAATCTCTTGGCGTGTGACGTTTTCACCGGGCGGTATTTTTGAGAGGATTTCCTCCTCCATCGGACCGATCCATGCTTCAGGTTTCAATCCGAGGAGCATTGAGATATTGCGGCGAGTCGTATAACCAATGCGATTGTGCAACAAGCGACCCATGATCACGTCCGAATCAAGTTGAACATCTTTCCAATCACTAAATTTGAATTCGTTCACTCTGTACAGCAATTCTTGTTGCTTTTGGAACAATACGTGCTCGTTGAACGCTGTAAAACTATCATCATAATGCTTGAAAGATTTTTCAAGAACCATGTTCTGAATCCAACGATATTCAACGACTTCTTCTTCCCCACCGGTCAACTGGTGTTCATCAATCTTCAGAATGTATTCGGCCTCATCAGTCTGGAGATAGAACCCAACAGAAACGACGTTTCGAGATTCAAGATTCAGTAGAGCACGTTCAATCAACAATTGGGGAAAGGGCAAACGTTCAACCATTTCATCGGCTGTTTTGGGACCCTCAGATCCGAGCATTTCGATGATTTTGACCCGAAGGGCTTCTTGTGGGTCGCCCAATTCATGCTCTTTCCATTCGGTTGGTTTCGTTCCGTCAAAGGTGACTGCTACCTTGAAACTCAATCCACGGGTATGAAGTTCAAGCAAGTTTTCAACATCCTTGCCACCGTTGACTGCCAAACAGCCGAGTGTCCCATGAATTTCTGCCATGTAAGGCGTGAACCATTTGCCGTCCAATTCTTCTTGGCCGGTCCCTTCAATCTTGGTAATTTCACCAGATTGTGCTAATTCCTCAACCCAGGAACGAATCGTTTCAAGCGGGATATTGTTGAGTTTTTCTTTGTAGAGGGGATTCTTGAACTCACGGTCCAAGCCTCCACCGTGACTCATCAGGCGATAGAGTCCTTTGGCGTTGGTTGGGACAGGAGCTTTATCGAGATAGAAAGCATTGAGTTGCTCCTGTGAAAGTTCAGTGGCCAGAGAACGTGTTCCGAGAAGACGTTGCAAAATAGCGGGATCAATATCCTTGACTAAGAATGCACGTGTCTTCATCGACATCAGGTCTTCAAATGCTGACATGAACAAGGACATACCGAGCCTTGAGGGTACGACCACTTTCGTGTGAACGATGCGAGCGTCGCCCGAGGCGCATGCTGAGAGGAAGTGTTCTAGTCCAATGAGGTCAATGTCACCGAACATAATTTCATTCTTGGCTTCCCTCATCAACAAACTATCATCGGTCGTTCGATGCTTTTGCAACAAAGCCTCTGCACGCTGTTGAAATTGTTGCGGGCTGATTTCTTCTGCACCCATTCGTTTTGGAATAATAAGCGAGCGACCAGCAACTTCTCGGAATCGTTTTGAGAAAATCTGAGTATTGATGATGTAGCGTTCAATGACTTCGAGGTGATTATTTTCACGAAACGCCCTGTACATTTCGCCCGGATCTACTTCTTGAGAAGTTTTGAGAAGCAGACCGTTTTCATCGTATGACATTTCAATGACTGCTATACCGTTTGCTTCAGCCAGCCCTGCCATGAAATAACCCAAAGCGGTGTTGAAACCACGTCCACGGCACGTTGTAATCATGTACGTAGGATAGGCTCCCGTGATGACCTGTTCAACAAGAATTCGGCGACGATCAGGCACCTGGAACGAGTCAATTGAATGCTCCTCGAGGTGTCGGGCGATGGCATTGGCCACGTCCTTGGAAAGGCCGTAAGCCTCGCTCAACAAGATACGAGGATCCTGTTCCTTGCGAAGGGCGACGATGCAGTGTCCGATTAGATCCAAGAGAGCCTGCGAGAGTTCGCGACTTCGAGAACGGGCTTCACCCGACCATGAGGGGATGGTGGGTCGATGGCCAGTGACTGCCGTCACATTCACTCTTGTGCCTTGGATGTTGGTCACTCGGTAGGTTGAACCACCCAACATAATCACATCGCCAGTTCGTAAATTCGAGACGAATGAGCCTGATAACTTTCCGAGAATTGAGCCTTCAGCGTTGAACACAAGGTAGGAATTATCTGGAGCAATGGTTCCAATATTGGTGTAATAGATCATGCGGGAATAGCCACGCTTTCCGTAGACGTTTTCTTCCCAGTCAATCCAGATACGACGCTCGTCTTCAAGCATATCGAGAACTTCAATGAAGTCGTCGTATGCAAAATTTCTGTATGACCAAGAATTGACAATGACCTCATATGCCTCATCAATATCCAATTGGTTGATAATCACCAGTCCAATCATGAATTGGGCAACGACGTCAAGGCAATTTTGAGGAAAGTCAAGACGGTCCATATCACCGGTTTGGATGGCTGCTTGCAGAGCTGCCAGTTCAATCAAATCATCAACACTGGTCGGAAGGAAACGTGCTCTGGGGATACCGCCGACATGGTGGCCTGCACGGCCAATCCGCTGGAGTGCTGTAGCGATATCGCCGGGGCTACCAACTTGGAGCACTAAATCAACTGAACCAATATCAATACCCATTTCAAGAGATGATGAAGTGACCACTGCTCGAAGATGTCCGTACTTCAACTTCTTTTCGACGTCCAGCCGTATGTTCTTGTCCATTGAACCATGGTGGCCTGCAACAAGGTCACCGAGGAAGGGACGTAATTTTTGAACAATGGTCTCTGTCATTTTTCGTGTATTGGCAAAGACCAATGTGGTTGTGTGAGCGCTGATAAGATCTGCAATGGCTTCAATATTGTATTCCAAGACCTTGAGCACGGGTAAATCACTAAATTTCGGATGGGTGACCAAAATATCCAAATCCAATTCTCTCGAGCCAGATATTTTGGCGATTGAGACTTCTGTCGCCTGACCCCTTGCTTCTCTATCGTCGCTGCTCACCAAATATTCAGCAACCGTTTCAAGAGGCTCCATTGTTGCAGAGATGCCAATTCGTTGTACTGGGTTTTTGAGTAACGAATCCAAGAGCGAAAGAGTGAGTGATAGATGCACTCCACGCTTTGTAGAGACCATCGAGTGCAATTCGTCAATGATCATGAACTCAACTTCGCTCACGATGGGTTGGAACCGTGGTGAAGTAATGGCAATGGCCAAACTTTCCGGTGTAGTAATGAGAATGTGTGGTGGTTTTCGAAGCATCTTTTGACGGTCGGACTGGGAGGTATCTCCCGTTCTCAAACCGACTCGGATTTCCTGTGCCCTGTCTGGAAGATAATGTTCCTTAATTTCATTGAGAGGGCCGATTAAATTCCGTTGAATGTCATTGGCCAGCGCTTTGATGGGTGAAATGTAAATCGCATGCACTTTTTTCTCCAATTTATTGTCGAGAGCAAGGCGGACGAGGTTATCGATCACCGTCAGAAATGCGGTGAGAGTTTTTCCGGAACCTGTTGGCGAACACAGGAGTAAATGTCGCTGATCCATGATAGCAGGTATCGCTAATTTTTGAGGCCGTGTAAAATCAGGGAATTTGTCACGGAACCATGCTCTTACCGGTGGACAGAGCCGTTCATAGAGGGCCTCTGATTCGAGGGGATTATCCAAATACACAATTTTGGGCATTTGTTTCTCACACCTTATGGGTGTGGAGCGTGGCCTCAGAGTAATAAAATGTTGTGATTGATTGGTATTACATCAAGCCCAGCGGTTTGATCGGTTTTTCCAACGTTTGACAATCACCGTGTCCTCTTGCGTGGATGGATTGAGGAGTGGTGATTCGAGCGAAATAGGGGGGACTGCAACCTCATGGAGCGCATCAGTTGGACACGAACCTATGCATGATAGGCAACCTACACAATTTTGTTCCACCACAATGACAGGTCGTTTCGGATGACTTCGTCCTGAAGGATTGACGGCTAACGGGAGAAGGGCCTCAAAGGGGCAATGGTAGATGCAAAGGTCACAGCCAGTGCAATCTTCCTCAACGATTGCAACCATCGATTGACCCATGGTGAAACCAAAGGGGATTTGGATATAACCATGTGTATGCAAGACTCGCAGATTTTGCTAAGGTGGGAGGAGAAGTTCATAGGGAGGCCACAATACCGAGCAGACGGGACAAAGCATGGGTGAAGATAACGAAGGCCGCCTGGAGCGTTTGAGTGGTATGCTCAAGCGACGGGGATTCCTTCTTCCCGCCTTTGAGATTCATGGTGGAGCCAAGGGGATGTATGATTTTGGACCGGTTGGAGGTCGTATGCGGTCTCGAATCAATCAAGTCTGGCTTGACCACTGGCTCAAACTCGGAAACATCGTTGAAATCTCTTCGCCCACCGTAACTCCCTATGCAGTCCTCGAAGCAAGCGGCCACGTAGGAGAATTTTCAGATTTCATGACACAGTGCCTTGCTTGTGAAGAAGCCAGCCGCGCCGATACGCTGCTTGAGCCTCACCACCCTAACCCTGACGCACTCAAGCAATCTGAATTGCAAGACTTGCTCGCTCATGTCAACCCACCTTGCCCCGCATGTGAAGCCTCAGAATGGAGCAGTGTTTCAGCTCAAAATTTAATGTTCAATACCACGATTGGAGCGGGTGATTCAGGACGACCTGCATTCCTCCGTCCCGAAACGGCTCAAGGCATGTTTACTTCCTTCAATGCACTCTATCGCCACTTCAGAGAACGACTCCCATTTGGAGCGGTGCAACTTGGAAAGGGATACAGAAATGAAATTGCACCTCGGCAAGGAATGATTCGCCTTCGTGAGTTCAACATGGCTGAACTTGAGTATTTCATCAACCCTCACACCCCACCCGAAGCAGACTTAGCGCCATGGGATCATCATCCCGTAACGCTCATTCCAGATCAATCAGCCCCGGTCCCACTCACGCTATCTCAAGCCACGGAACAGGGCATCATTCGCCATCCAACCATCGCTCAATTTATTGGTATCACCCATGATTTCCTTGAACATATTGGCATCGATACCGCACGTGTTCGTTTCCGACAACATGAGGGAGATGAAATGGCACATTATGCCATGGATTGTTGGGACGCTGAAATCGAAGGAAGTTACGGTTGGATTGAATGCGTGGGGATCGCCCACCGAGGATGCTATGATCTTGAAAGCCATGAAAACGCAACTGGGAGAACACTGAGAGCCCGTCGCGAATTTGACGAACCACGAATCACCACCGTTGACGCATGGACGATGAACGGTGCAACAGCAGGACCAGCCTTCAAGGCAAAAGCGGGCATGGTAAAATTGGCCGTTGAAGCCCTACCAAAGGCGACCTCATTCCCCTGCAGGGTCGCACTTCAAGACGGAACTACCGTTGAGGTAACTGAGGAGCATGTTAAGCCCAATCAAAAAACAATCAAGGAGACTGGAGAATGGTACATTCCTCATGTCATTGAACCAGCCTTCGGAATCGACCGAATCATTTGGCATGTACTTGACCATGCCTATCAGGAAGTAACCAAGAACGATGAAACATATACTCGCATGGGGCTTTCATCCACTGTTGCACCCGTTGATTATGCAGTATTCCCGCTCTTTGAAAAGGACGGGATGGAACAGCGAGCATGGGATTTGCACCAAAAATTATGTCAAAAACGCGGCATTGTTTCAATGTACGATGGAAGCGGTTCCATTGGACGACGTTACGCAAGGGCTGACGAAATAGGCGTTCCAAAATGTATCACAATTGACCACCAGACCCTTGAAGATGGGACCGTCACGGTACGGGACAGAGATACGACCGATCAGGTCCGTGTGAGCGTCGCCTCCATTCTCGAATCACCTTGAGACAAAGAGTGGTTCTATTCACTGCTCTAATCAAGTCTTCGATGCATATATGCACTGCTAATGGCAATACCTTGTGAAGGTTGAAGAACCCTCCCCGATACCTGCTCATCATGCGTCAAGCGAGCGATTGGACCGAGCGTCACCGTCCTCGCAGCGAGCAAATGCTGGAAGGCAACGAAGTACAGCGGCGAAAGATTCGTGCATGGCTCGACGAATGGCAACATGGTGCACCCAAGAAAAGGGGACTGTTGTTAATCGGGCCGCCAGGAGTAGGGAAAACAACTGTTGCCCGAGCAATCGCTGAAGATATGGGTTGGAACGTTGTGGAACTCAATGCAAGCGATGCAAGGAATGCTGCTGCTATCAGGAAAGCAGCGACTAGTGGGGCGACCCATCGTTCACTCTTTCACGACCCCACTGCACCTCTCTCCCGAACGCTCATCCTCCTCGATGAGGTTGACCACCTTTCTGGAGGATTACGTGAAGTCAGCCAAGCCCGAATTGAACAAGCCATGTCAATGCCAGAACAACAGGATGGAAACGTGGCTCTGAGAGGCGACTCGGGAGGAAAGGCAGAGTTGTTGAGCCTTTTGTCCCAAACCAAGCAACCCGTCATTCTCGCCTGCAATGAGGAAATGGGCCTCTGGGGGAGGAATTCATCGTGGCGCTCCACACGTGACCGTTTTGGTAAGTATGTCATCAAAATTAATTTTGTACGAGCAAATGATGAAGCCCTTCGCCGTATTGCACGAAGAGTACTTCGAGAGGAAGGGATCGAGTTTGAGGACAGCGCCATTGATGCTTTGGCCAAAACCAATCACGGAGACCTACGAGCACTTGTCCGTGATCTACAAGTCATGACCACCGGTCTGAGTGAGAACCTTTTGACGAGTCAACTCGTTCACAGGCACGCTGAGGCGAGTCAACGGGACGTTTCAGTCGAGATTTTTCCCGGGCTCGATAACCTCTATAGAACGAGAAATTCGGTAGAAGCAGTAGCACTCACACGCACCATTGACAAGGACCCATCTGAATTTTTAAATTGGGTTCATTGGAACAATGCATCCTTGTTCACGGACGGCCCTAGCATTCGTCAGGGTTCGACAACAATGGTTCAAGCAGACAAGATGATGATGGGGCGTTACCTCAATACTGCTCATCGTTCAACCTATTGGACACAACATCTGACCAGTCTGTCTGCATCGGTTGCAAATCGTGTCCCCCTCCAGGGGAGAATTTACCCCTCTTACCCTCATTTCCTTCGACGTTCTGCTCCAAAGGGAAGGCCCAGCATCGTCGAAAAACTCGCTGCACTTTCGGGAACAAATAAGGCCGTAACACGAGAAGATTTTCTTCTCCCTCTCATGCTGCTGACAAAAGAGGATTCAACGCTTGGCGACCCAACTAATTTTGATCTTTCCTTGATGCTCGGGTTGACTGCAGAAGAACATGCATCTCTAGCAGGTCTCACATTGAGTCGTCGTTCAACAAAAGACCTGATCAAGCAGTACAACGAGCGAAGTAAAGAGGAAGAGGAAAGGATCGCTTCCGCCATAGCAGCACAACCCATTCCTGCTCGTCGTTCAACCAAGGCAGATGACCTGCCAACGGCAGACACCATCTCTTCGGATGAGGGCAAGGACGAAGGTCCTGCACCTGGTCAGGCAACCTTGTTCTGAGATTGATCCTCTTCACGGTCAGCGAGGATTCGTTTGACCATAGCCATTGCTTGGAGTTCACCATCTGGTTTCTCCTCTTTCCTCCAACTGTGTGGATGGAGTACAATGATGGCAGTGAGCAGTTCAAGACGGCCAAACCACATCAGTATTGAAGTGATAAATAAAGCACCGGAATCCATGCTAGCCCATGTTTGACTCGGCCCATAGGAATCAAGTGCAGGGCCCGTATTTCCAAGACTTGCGGCGACCACAGAAATGATTGTTTCGAAGGATTCATCGGGCATGAAAAGGGCGAGGAGAATCACTGAAACTGCGAAGAGGGCGACCCAAATGAAGAGCATCCCAACGATGAGCCCGACTTGTTTCTGTTCGACGACTTCACCATTCATACGAATCATCTGTACTTTTCTCGGTTGAGCAATACGCGATAATTCTCGAAATGCGATTTTCAGAGCTAAACGGATTCGCATGAGTTTTAATCCACCACTTGTCGAGCCAGCACAGGCTCCTACGATCATCAAAATCAAAAGGACCAAGCGAGCAAGGACTGGCCATGAACCATAATCTGTTGATGAATAACCAGTGCTGGTTCCAATGGAGAGGACGGTGAACAGTGTGTATCGCAAGGATTCTTCTGCTGCATAATTGGCAATGAGGAGAGTGGTTGTGATGATTGCTACAGCGAAGCCGATGTACCAGAGGTACGTTCGGAATTCCTCATCCTTGACTGCTTGCTTAATATTGCCAGAGCCTGCAAGCCAAATCAGTGTAAAGTTCACCCCAGCAAGGAACATAAAGACGATGATAATCATGTCAATGGTCGCTGAATTATAGAATTCAATACTCGCATCACGTGTCGAGAATCCTCCCGTTGGCATCGTGGCAAGTGCGTGATTGACTGAATCAAAAAATGACATGCCCCCAATGAACTTTAAGCACAATAATTCAATGACAGTCAGCAAGAGATACAGGCCCCACAAGACGATGGCAGTTTCACGCAGTTTCGGACGAAGCCTCGAGAGAGATGGCCCCGTTAACTCGGCTCTGGCAAGGGCCATTCCACCTCCCATGATTCGAGAGAGAACGAGCATACCCAGCATCACGACCCCCATGCCGCCCAGCCACTGGGTCAAAGAACGCCACAGTAGCAAGCCTTGAGGTTGGGCATTGATGCAATCGGCGGTTGTACCTGGAATGCAGTTGGGGCTCATGTTATGAGCGATTACCGTGGCGCCAGAGGTCGTAAATCCAGACATTGATTCGAACCATGAATTGGCAAAGCCTCTTGCAATGTCGGCAAGTCCTGCCCCATCGGTCATGGGGCCAACGAAGACACCACCAAGCCAATATGGAATAGAACCGATGAGAACTGTGATGGGCCAAACAAGACCAACACCCACGAATGCCTCAAGATCACGCAGTCGTTCCGAAGAATCCGTTCGTGTGAAGAAGCCAAGTAATGCAGCTCCGAGACCTCCACTGATCAATACGGCAGGCAAAAAAGCCATAGCGGCCAATTCCCATCCGTCCAAGAAGAGGGTGAGAATACCGCATACAGCCAGCGGAATCATCAACGCGATGAGGGTCCAGCCCAATATGAGATTCAGCACATCGTAGCGCATGATTACACCTTGAAACGCTTCTGAATGTCTCCGACACGGTCCCTATGGCAGAACATCACCACGTGGTCTTTTTCGAGTAGGAGTTCGCTTGGTTTGGGCTGCATAGATTCCCATTCGCCAGCAAGATTGAGACGCTTCACGAAGGCAACGGTCATCCAATCAGGGAACTGAGCTTCTGCAACGGACTTACCCGCAAATTTCGCTTTCTCGGTCACCTCAAGCGTCAATCCTACAACATCAGGAATTGCAGAAAGGAGAGCGTAATGTCCTGAAACCTTTTCGTGGATGTAGGTCAACATATTATCGACGGCAACCCTGCGTCGGTCAACAGCGAAGGAGATGCCCATTCTCTGGGTCACCTTGACCAAATCTGCATCGTACAAGAGAAGTCCAGTGTGCGTTACACCGAGGTCACTTGCCAAAAGGACAGCTGCAATGTTGGCGTGATCGTTTTCAAGCGAACTCAAAGCAACATCAAATTGCTCAATCGAAATTTCCTCAAGGACAGACCTGTCCAAATGATCACCATGGATTACTTCGAGGTTAGGGTGGCCTCCAAGTTTCGACCCTGCAAGTTGGTTGGCAAGGTGCAATTCGCTCTCAATTACCGTTACTTTTGCATTGTGATTGAGCCAATCTTCTGCCATCTTTGTGCCGATTGGAGTCGCTCCAATAATGGCAACGCGTGGTTCTTCAGGGAAGTAGGTGACTTCATGACCAAAGGTGAGTAACGCAGGATTGAAGTTATCGAGGCCTACAACGGCCACTGCAATTCTGTCGCCCTTCTCGAGTATGGTATTGTCAGTCGGAACAAAACTCCGCTGACCGGTTCGCTTGACGGCGACGATATTTGGCAAACCATGAACGAAATCTTCCTTCAAATCTCCCAAACTGCGTGAAGTGATGTTATGTGCTGAATCACCAACATTTAACTCAATCACGTAGGCTTCATCGTCAAATGGAATCACTTCTTCAATGTCGGTTGAACGCAGCCCTGCGTTCAAACGTGTAATAGCTCCACGAAGTGGATTTACGATATGGTCGACGTTGGCCCATTCTTTGAGGTGGCCATGTCGATATTCACTTACATAGGATGAATTTCTAAGGCGGCAGACGCTGATGAGGGGATTATTTTCGTCCTCTGTACCATGAGCGTGCTCTGCAATTGAACAGGCGATGAGGTTTGATTCATCTGAGGGCGTAGCAGCAACAAAGACACTCGCACTTTCGATTCCTGCTTCAAGAAGCGTTTCACGGGAAGTAATGTTTCCGTGCAACACCAATCCATCAAGAGCCTGGGCGTTGGATACGGCCCTTGAATCTTGATCGATGATGACAACGTCATACTTCTCGCGGGACAGTGCTCGTGCAAGATCGTATCCAACTCGACCTGCTCCACCGATAATGATTCTCATAATTTCACCTACTTGAGTGACTCCACATATTTCTTGACTTGGTAGGAGCCACCTGAAAGGTCCAAATCTCCGACCGTCTCAAAACTACGAACACGATCAATTTGACCGCCCAGTCCAGTGTGTACAGTCGATACTGGGTGGTAATAATCATAGACCAATTGCCCCGATGCATCAGCATCTTCAATCCAGTCAACATAGGCCGTAGGAGTTGAAAGAAGCCATTTGTTATTGACGACGTCAACTTGAGCCTCAACAAAGCAAGTTTGCAAGACAATGTTTCGCTCTTCACACCAAGAATCTTTCATAGGAAGTTGGAAATATCCCCAAGCGTGTGCTTCCCAACCGTCGTTGGAGAAGTAAGGGTCACCGAGAATTCCGAAGGTATACCAACCAGGGATGCCTCGAGTTCGCAAGAGGCTGAAAAATGCATTTGTTTGTTCATCACAATCTCCGAGTTGTCCTGCCAAACATTCGGGGCCAGAACGCGCCGTAACGGGCGCATCACGGTCGTATTGCACGTTGAGATGGAGGTAGTCAAAGGCAGCCCGAGAAAATGCGTACACATTGTTCGATTTGCCCTCGGGAAGGCTCGTAGCAATAAGGTCTGCAGTACTCATCACAATTCCATCTTGTGAGTTAATGGCCCAATAAGGAGTGGTTGGTGTGCCTCTATTGTACCATTCAGAGCCTCCAAATTCAGCTTGTCGAACGCCATTTCCTCTGGAGGCTAGGTCTTCAAAAGTTCCAGAATTATCGATGTTTACTCCCGTGGATTTCCCCGGTATGAGTGAGTTCACACGGCCATCATTCCACCATGAATAGGATGTTGAATGAACTTGCACATCAAAGGAGTAACGTGAGGCTTCATTGGGGGCAAGGTTCACCTTCACTTTCACACATTTGTTAACCGGGCATTCATTATCGGCTGACCCGACATTCGGCCACCAAACTTCATGTCCTGCAGATGTCACAATACGGTTCTCAAAGGAACGGGGAGGCATGCCATCAACAGGTACGTTGATCGATTGCCCTGCGACATTTAAGGTGATTAATTCTGTTTCTTGAAGCGTTATCGGATTATCTGCTTCTTCACCGTTATCGTAGGTAAACTGAGGCGTTCCACTCAACGTTGATTGAACGACAGGTGGAATCATAATCGTTTCAACGACGTATCCCTCAACTCCGTTGTTTTGAACATCAGAAATCTTCGATAGTGTGTAACTCGCTTCAACTGGATACAGATGGTATGGAGCCATTGCTGATTGAATGAATTCATCGATGCCTCCAAATTCACCAAGAACGTGTTCTCGGGCTTGAGGTGACAGCATGATGAAGGCTACCAAGGAAAGCGTGACAACACTACGAAAACGGTTCTTGCGTCGCTTCATGATGTTTCGCTTTCGTCCTGTGTGAGTTTGTACAATCCCCTTTTGTGTGGGTTTCTTGGACATTTTGTAGGTCTTGTCCTTTGAACCTCGACTGAATTGTTGTTCCATTCGATAACTGGAACGGTCACCTTTCGGCAACACTCGGCCGCAGGAGTAGCAAATGGTATCGCCCGGCAGAGCGGTACTGCGGCAATAGGGGCATGCACCCATGTTTCTTGGCTTGGCTGGCGTCGTATAACGATTCCTCTGGCAGACCCGAAGCAAAATTCGCTTCATCTCCGTCAAATTTTCCGACGTAAATAAAGCCCTATGCCTTATGTAAGCAAATTATTACTCTTCAGCATCTGCATCCAAAGGTTGCATGGCACTCGACTTGAGGCTACCCGATTGACGTTCACGTGCTTCTTCTGCCCAAATACGCCGCAAACGACGCCTTCCTTCTTTTGGGACGGATTCCCAAATCCACTTCTCTGAGGCGGGTGTTGAAAGAAGGACAAAGGGAAGAATGAACACCCAAAGAATCGGATTAAACACAACGGAGTACACCGATACGAGAAGGGCAGCACGCCAAAAGGTAGAGCGTAAAATTGCACCCCAACGCGAATCCTGAAGCATCAGATAACCATGTCGTGATGTGATCAATGCCTCAGCTCGAGGCGTTACAATAGAGACCAATGCGATGTTCATGATGCCTGCAGGAGAGAAGATGTTGTCAAACTCAAACATTCGAAACATCATCACCATGGCAACCATGCCGCCAATAGCCAAGCCGAGCGCCCAACCCGATGAGGGTTGGGAACCACCACGCCGTACACGCTTTCGCCGGAGGAGAAAATGGGACGTGATCGAGGCGAAAAGGGTCACCATGATCAGTGAAATGATATTCAATCCGGTGTAAATTCCGTCCTCACTCACCACCGTAGTAAAATAAGGCTGGAAGAGCATCCCATCAGCCAACACTGCATACACTCCACCGAGGACGATGCCCCAAAAGACTTGATTCCAAGCAGTCGGAAGATCATAGAATCCAGAAAAGCGTGTCATAACACCACGCCAGCCTAATGTCATCCCAACCAGAGCGCAAAAACTCGACAACTGGAAGAGGACGAGTTCGGAAACCATGTTTGAGGGGGCAACTCCCCCTTCATCAAACCCTTGCTTCAATCATCGGAGAGGGAGGGATTCAAACACCCCCACGACCTGCCCGTAACCATGTCACGATTGTTGCTCTTCGGCGGAAAAGGCGGCGTTGGCAAAACCACAACATCAGCAGCGACTGCAGTTTGGCTCGCAGATGCGGGTCTTCGAGTTCTCTTGGTTTCAAGTGACCCTGCACATTCAACCTCAGATTCCCTTGATGTAACCCTTGGTCCTGTGCCGACACAAGTAGAAGGTGTACCCAATCTGTACGGACTTGAAATGGACCCTGAGGCGAAACTATCAACCCTCCTTCCGAAATTCGGGGAAGCAATGAACAACATGGGAGTTTCGGGAATGGGCGGATTTGGTGGCCTGGGCATGATGCTTGACTCCAGTGCAAAGGATGAACTGGAGGATCTGAAGTCTGAAGTCAAAACTGCAGACATGATTCTTCCCGGGCTGGATGAAGCACTTGCATTTGACGAGTTACTGAGGCACATGGAAAACCCTACCTGGGACGTCGTTGTTTTTGACACCGCACCCACAGGGCACACACTGCGTTTCCTTTCCCTACCCGAACTCATTGAATCATGGTCTGGCCGACTCTTGCGGCTCATGCGTGTATCTGGCGGAATACGCTCCATGCTCTTTGGCCGAAAGGAGAGCGACTCCATGAAAGAGGAACTTGAACGCTTTCGACGCCGCGTCCTTCACGTTCGACGCGTACTTAGTGACCCTGCCACTTCTTCGTTTACACTCGTCACGATACCTGAGCGAATGGGCGTGAATGAAACATTACGAGCGCATGCCTCATTGCTGGAATTCAACTTGCCAATCGGTGGATGTGTCGTCAACAGAATCACACCTGAATTTGACCACCCTTTCCTTCAGACTCGGCGTCAACAGGAATTGGAACGCATCGCTGAATTGAGTGCAAGCCTCAACGGCCTCGAAATTGCACAACTTGAACTCGCAGACGGTGAAATCGTTGGTGTTGAATCATTACGGACAATCGGCCACCTTCTCTACGGAGAAGTTCAAACCATTCCCGATGAGATCGGACCACATCACATTGGAGCATTGCTTCATCATGAAGTACATCGTGGCATGATCACGGAATTAGAAGAACAAGTAGAGCGAATTCACCTCCATTTCCCGGGCCTTGAACGAAGCGACTTGTCCCTGAGAAGCGAGGATGGCGTTCTCTTTGTCGGAGTCAACGGACGGGAACAGGAGATACCAACAGAGACTCATGTGAAATCAAGCCTCGTCAAAGCATCCTTGGAGGACGATGTCCTTACACTCACCATTCCGAGGTCTGCTTCGTCCTAAGCAAGGCATGGTTTGAAATGGGTCAACCATAACGCCTGTTCATGGCTCTTGAAGGCTTGTCGAGGGGAATCTTCCGTTCGTTGGGCTTGCTCAAGAACAAGAGGAAACTCGATGAAGAAGAATTGCGAGAGATGACCCGAAGTCTCCGTCGTGCTTTGCAAGAAGCGGATTTCAATATCAGGCAAACAAAAGAAATTGTTGACCGACTCGAAACACGGATGCGAGAGGAAGAACCCCGCCCTGGCTTGACCATGCAAACGCACGCCATGAACATCCTCTACACCGAACTTGTCCGTATCCTCGGACCTTCAACTGAATTTCAACCCCGAGGAGCAACTCTCCTTCTCGTCGGACTTTACGGTCAAGGTAAGACCACTACAACGGCCAAGTTAGCAGAATGGTATCGGCGCAAACACGGTTTGCGAGTCGCAGTGATTGAGGCCGACGTTCATCGTCCAGGAGCCTATGCCCAACTTTCTCAACTTCTTGAGGATTCTACTGTTCAAGTGTACGGCGAACCTGAGACAAAAGATGCTGTTACCATCGTTCGAAACGGCCTAGCAGCCTGTGCGTCGGCAGATTTGGTCATCGTTGACACGGCAGGGCGCCATCAACTTGACAATGAATTGGTGGAGGAACTTGAAAACATTGCAGGGCTCACGAGAGCGACAGACCGCTGGTTGGTCATTGATGCACAAGTAGGACAAGCAGCTGGCCCCGTTGCTGCCTCATTCCACTCCCTGGCTGGCGTGACTGGAATTGTGATTACCAAACTTGACGGTACGGCTCGAGGAGGTGGTGCTCTTTCAGCCGTCGCCGCAACTGGCGCACCGATCGTCCACATCGGTGTTGGAGAGCGAATTCAAGACCTTGAAAAGTTTGAATCCGACCGTTTCATTTCACGACTTTTGGGCATGGGTGATATCCAGGGTCTGATTGATTTAGCACCCGAAGACATGGATCAAGAAGAGGCCATGCGCCTCACACAGCGTCTGATGAGCGGACGATTCACACTCAATGACATGTACAAGCAAATGGAAATGATGTCGAAAGTCGGCACCATTGACAAGTTGATGTCCTTCCTACCCGGCAGCATGCTCGGTGGATTGGGCGCCATGTCAAAGAACCAAAAAGAGGCCATGCAGGCCAATCTTGACCGATACAGGACCATCATGGATTCGATGACGGGATGGGAAAAGAACGAGCCTGCTAAGATTAAATCTGACCGTATCAAACGTATTGCTCGAGGCTCTGGTGTCCGCGAAAAGGATGTTCGTGAGTTGATAGGCCAGTGGAATCGTTCCCGCAAGATGATGAAGGGAATGGGTGGCAACCGCAAATTGAACAAACAGATGCGCAAGATGATGAAAGACGGGGACATGGACATGGACCCCTCATCGTTTGGCATGTGATGGCCCTCAGCCATCATGAATTTGAAATCGGTAAACCTCGACTTCTTTTTCAATTCTTGATGCGCACGTTTTTGTTTATTGTCCATGAGCCATTTGAGAAATACGAACGATGCACTTCGGACAAAGGTGTCTCAATGAGACTCACGCCGCCGTCAATTCATGGCAACGGCTTTGAACGTGATCAGTTCAACAGTGATGTTGACTTCCTCTTCATTGTCGTTTTGACCC
>Ga0222716_10000299_pt1 | contig 41340 bp, 39 predicted proteins | sample C33_13DmetaG_FD_165044 | JGI IMG/M metagenome (GOLD analysis project Ga0222716, IMG submission 165044) | Estuarine water microbial communities from San Francisco Bay, California, United States - C33_13D | ecosystem: Environmental > Aquatic > Marine > Unclassified | place: USA: California... | reverse complement strand
TTTTTTTTTTTTTTTTTTTTAATTTCTGATTTTTTTTTTTTTTTCTTTTTTTTTTTTTTTTTTTTTTTATTTTTTTCTTTTTTTTTTTTTGCTTTTTCCCCATCTTCACCTTCACCAGAACCGCTATCGTCAAACATATATTTGCTATAATTTTTAGTTTGTAAACATTTAGATGGATAATATGGTGATTTACTTTGCGAATTTTTATCCATTTCAGCAGAATCCTTAGAGTATTTTGGAACTATTTCATCAAAATCTTCTCTACCTACAGATACACAACCCATATTAGCACAGCTTTTTTCCAATTCTAAAAACAAAAAATCATCAACTAAATTATCTTTATTTTTTTTTGCGGCCTGCTGTTCCCTTTTTATTCTATTTTTTTCAGATTGCTTATAATAAGCTTTTTTCCCTATTTTATCAATATAATCAGAAATATAGTCTTTATTATTTTGAATTATTCTAAAATATTTAGATTTATTATTAACTAAATAATTCATCCATCTATTATGTCTTGAGCAAGAATCCAGAGACGGAAAATATGAATACATATCCTTAAATTTACCTCGCGTAATTTTCATTAAATTAGGTATATATATTACTACCTTATAATTTCCTTGAAACGTATATTTAATTAATGATGTATCTTTAAAATTTGCTTGACTTTCCCTTAATTTATCAGAGAGCTGATTGTTTGTAATAAGTTTTAAAAATTTTTTAATACTATTCGCATTTTCATCATTTAAATCTTCTTCAATTATCTTTGCGATCATTACATATATAGGTAGCGGTATTTTGTCACTATAAGTAAATTTTAGTTTTTTTCGTAAGCCTTTTAAATTATTTAAAATACCAATTTTAATACCTTCTATTTTAGAAGTAAATTCATTACAATATATATTATCATTTATATAATCTTGGTTATTATATTCATTATATGTCATATGTATACATCTTTGAAATAGTAAAAATTTTTTTTTATTATATTCATTTGGGTCTAATGCTTTGTTACATTCTTGATAAGTATTATCTCCGCTACATTTATTCCCTTTTACATTTTTATAAATAAGCATTATATACTATTTATTTTATATATATATAATATATTTGATGGATAAACTCATAGACACGGCGGCTTTTAATAATAGTGATTATGAAATAGCTTCAATTTTATACGAGTTATTTAAAACTGAATTTAGATATTTTAATAATAACTGGGAATATTATGAATATAATATTTGGATGATTGATAATAAAAATAATAAACTTAAAGATACATTAAAGAATAAAGCCTGTTCTTATTTTATAAATCGCTCAATATTTTGGGCAGAAAAAACACAGCAAATTAATAGTATAGAAGATATTATGTCAACAAAATTATTATTTATAGGTACAAATTTTAAAAATGACAAATATATATCTAATATTATTAAAGAGTGTAAGCAATTTTTTATTAATGATTAAAATATTAAATGATACTGATATTTTGTATAAAACTATTTCAAAAGCTTATAAAAAAGAAGATATCGTTAATAAAATACATGAATTGGATATATCGCTTATTAAAAATAAAGTATATAATATATTAAACAAATCAAACCCTTCATTTAATTGGGGTTTTTGCTTAAATTATTTAAATACATGTAATAAGTTATATAAAATTGTTTATAAAAATATTACTTTTAATATATTACATCGTGGCAATTTAAGCAATGTTATTAAAAAGGGGGTCTTTAAAAATATTTATCGCGTCCATCTAACAACGAAAATATTAAACATGAACGAAAACTACGAATACTATATTATTACATATTCTGGAAAAAGGAAATTGCCTGCGAAAAATAATATAATAAGTGCCAGTAATATTAATGGTGGTTTTACATATAATGATATTAATATTGTGTATATAGTTAGATACGAAGATTATGAAAAGGTAATAATACACGAATTACTACATCATAATAAATATATAGATAATCATTCTTGGAATAGTAGCGATATTGATAAGCTTAAAAAATATTTCAATATTGATGAAAATACAAGATTATTACCAAATGAAGCAGTTGTAGAAGTATTCGCTTGTTTATTTAATATTATATTTAAATCTTTAGAAGATGGTAGAAATTATAAAGAATTGTTAAAGATAGATCAGCGACATAGTTTAATTTTAACAAGAAAACTTTTGCGATTTCAAGGCGATAAAAAATGGTTCGAAAAAAGCAATACTTACTGCTATATAGTTTTTAAATCAGTTTTTTATGTATATATTAAAGAATTTTTAAAAGAGTTCTCTCGTGACAATAGCATTGCTAATATTATTAAATTTTTATTTAAATATTTTCCAAAAACTATTAAAAAAGCCGAAAAATATGATAGTTTAATTAAAAATAAATCATTAAAGCTGACAGCATTTTAAATATAAATATTAAATAGCATATTTCAATAAAGGATTATATAGCTAATACTAAGATAATGATTTACTAAGATTATTAATCATATGCATTTTAATATTACTTTTTTTAAAAATAAGTTTATCTTTTTCGTTAAAATGTATATGTCTTATATTTTTATTATATGTATTACCATTTAGCATTTTAAATTTAGATTTAGTTAAATCAAAAAAATCTTCGTATAAAGCAAGATATATTAATACTAAATCATAAGGGTTTGATATTTTATCTATAGTTTTTAAAAACGCTGATGTATATTTATTATATATATTATTTTCATCGACAAAATATTCTATAAATATTTTATATGAGCTATCAATAAAGTCAATATTATTAACATTATTGATATTATTGATATTATTGATATTATTGCTTTTGTTGAACAATTCTTTTTTTAAATATTCGTATTTTGCTACATTATTTTGGTTTAATATAATCCGGTTTTTTAACCTTTTTATATCAATATTTAATTTGGATTTTTTATTATTGATAAATTTTAATATATGCTTAATATATTTATTAACTAATTTCTTTTTTTTTGATTTTATTATATTATTTTTAAAAACAATATTAAATACGTTAGGTAAATTTTTAGCAAATAATATAGTTTTTTTTATTGCTAATTTACCGAGTTTTTTATTAATTTTACTTACAAAATCTTTATAATTAAATTCAATAAGATATGCGGCATTTTTTCCTAAAAAATAGAGTTTTTTATCTTTGTATTTATTTAATAAATCCATTACATATTGTGTTTCCTCTTGAATAATATTACTATTCGGGAAACCATTACCAAAATTATAAGCACCCAAACCATTAGGTCTAATGTCTGCTATAACTTTTCCATTATCTATATATGCGTTTCCTTGAAAGTAAATATTTTTAATATGTTTTATCAATTCCGGGTTTTTCCTTAAACATCTTTCTAATGGTCTTACTGGCGATATACATAATATATATATGTTATATATATTCTCGTTATTTTTAAAGAATTCTTCTAAATTATTATAAGTAGTAATATTTTTTTTCATATCATTTATTTTTTCATTTTTTTTATAAGGCAATATACAAATATTACTATCAATCTCTTTAATTATTTTTTTAGTTTTTTCATCAACATCTATTGGTTGAAATATAAATTCTTCGCCTTTCCCAGTAATAACAGATATATCTGTAATATTATAATAATTTAGCCAGTAATAAACACTATTGGCTCTTTCATTAAGTTTAGCACCAGATACACATATCGCTAACAATTTTATTATATTATTTTTATGTTTTTTTAATAATATTAAAAGAGCCAATGTATCATCTGTGTCTCTACCTATATCAGTTATTAATATATATTTTTTCATTATTATCTATTATTTAAAACATAGAATATTATTAAATAGCAGATATAACTATTTATGTCAATTGAAGATATTAGTTATTTAAAAAAAAATAGTATTAAGCAAAGTTATACATTTTTAATAGATAGCAAAGAAAGAGATAGATATATATATCCAAATCCTAATAATTACGTGGTTGAATTTAGCACACCTTTTAAAAATATAATTGGTATGGAAATTATAGATGCGAGCATACCGCGTACTATGTATAATATAGATATTGAAAACAATACTATATATTACTATATAGGAACAGATGATAATGACCTTTTTATAAAAAACGGAATTTCCGATACTATTGATTGTGATTTAGTTAAAATTAATTCCACATATGTTAATAATTCATTAGAATTAATTGATAGAAGTTATGCTTTTATTAAAAATTTTGTTAATTTATATAATATTTATAATAAAGGTGGTATTGGTGGTAATAAAATAGGTATAACATTTTGCTTTACTATCAAAGCGAGTGCCATTTATAAATCTGGAGGAGAAGATAATTCGTATACTATAATAGATTTTCGATATGAACATTTAATAAATCCCAGTATATCAACATATTCGCCAATAGTTGTAAAAGTAATTAGGCAGCAATTTGGAACTAACAGCTTTAATATTGTTTTTAGTATAGGTAATGAAACAAATGAAAAAATTATAAATAATATAAATCTCAGTGACTACGTTCATATAGCATGGACTATTTCAGAAGATAATATATGGAATATATATTTAAATGCTATAACAGATAATTCAAAGATACATAATTCTACATATTCAATAAAAAATGTATTTTACACAGAGAAATATATAGGAAAAAGGTATGGGTTAAATTATGGTGATTGGGATACAGCAAAACTTAATATTAAGAATTTTAAAATTTATAATAATGTCTTGAATATCCATGAAGTATTTAATTGTATGAATAATAATATTTTAAAATTGCCTATTATCTGGTATAAAATGGATAAAGATAATTATAATTATGGTGTTAATAAGGATATTAGGTATGAAGATGTTTTCGCTAAAATTGAAATAATGCCAGGTGATTATACATTAAAAACTTTTTTTAGTAATTATGATGAATTAAATGATTTTGAAATAGGTTTTAAAAAACATTCCGAGCCTTCAGAATTAACCAATTTAATAGATATTTATTCTAAAAAACCTTTCATATTAGATATGAAAAGGTCTACATTATCGGAAAATATTGGTTTTGATTTATATAATAATAATAATACAAATGGTCGTTACATTTACAAAGACATTTATAATGGTGATGAAAAAAAAAATAAGATTTTTCATAGTATATTAAATGATGACAAAGTAAAGGAGTTTAATAATAGTTTTGTTGATATATACAAGATTACTTCTCCAGGAATAGTATATTTTATTGGCAATAAATATATTATATTGAGATGTCCGGAAATAGAGGAACATTTATATAGGTCATTGTCTTATTCTAAATACACATTAGGTTTAGCAAAATTTCGCGTAGATAATGTTGGTATTAATAGTGAAAGACTTGAAATTACAAAATTACCTATTAGAGAGTTTCACCCAATAGGTAAGTTATCAAGAATAACATTAAAATTTGAAACAAATACTGGTAGTTTATATGATTTCAAGGGTGTAAATCATAATATAGTATTTGCTATTTATTATTATGAACCTACGCAAATAATGACTATGGAAAAATCAATATTAAACCCCGAATATAAAATGAACTATATAGAATACAAATATATGATTGAGGATATTGAAGGTGATAGCGACGACGAAGAAGAAGACTATTCAAGAGATAATATAAATGAATATAAAAATAAGGAAAATATATATAGCACTGAAGGTGTAAAATTACAACAATATAATAAATATTTTGTTGATAGTAATATAAATGATAGCATAAATAAAAATGAACCTATAGATGGTGATAATAGCGATGATAATAGCGATGATAATAGCGATGATAATAGCGATAATAATAGCGATGATAATAGCGATGATAATTAATAATTTATTTATTTAAAATTGATATCATTTCCTCAACTTCTAATTTTTTTAATTTATTTTCATTTATAGAACGAATAATATGCTCTTTTTTTTCATTATTAACTTTATCACATTGATTTAATAATTCTAATATTTCTTTCTTTTTATCAGCATCTATTTTAATAATAGGGTTAAGTATTTCTTCGGCTTCTTGAGGTGTTTGAAATGTTATTTCAAAATCTTCTTCATAACCAGCCCCACCTGTTTCCATTATAGTTTCTTTAACTTCACCACTTGTCATATCTATTACTGCTTTTGCCGAAGCAATAATGCTATTTTCTCCTGAAGGCTTGGATCCAAAATTAATAGTAGGTGTTGCTGTATATCCTTTTCCTCGATTTGTTATATTTATTTCCGAAACAGCACCAACAACTGCTACAACTTCTTCATCTTTTCCAGAACCAACTATTTTAACTATAGGGGGGTCTTCGGGATCATATCCTTTGCCACTATTAGTAATAGATATTTTGTCAATTTCACCATCTTCATTAATAGTAATATCTGCTTCAGCTTTTGTACCACCAGATGAAGGTTCATCTATTTCTACAGATGTTTCACCATTTTTATAACCGGTTCCTTTTTTTATTATTGTAATTTCTGATATGCCACTAACTATTGCTTTACCCTCCGCCTTAATTTTTTCTGTTTCAAAATTTTCTATTTGTGAATTAAAGAAATATCTATATAATATAATAATTAATATTATTAATGCCAATATTAAAGAAATATAATTTAATATTTCTTCGTAATCTATATCTTTCATTATTATAATCTGTTATACTAAAAGATTATTTATTTATAAAATAATAAATTTATTTACATTTAAATAGATATATTATGACAGATTTAAATTTACTTTATGGAGCTGAAGATAATATGAGTTCTAATCAAATTGATAATTCTGATAATATGTATTCTTCACAAATATCAGGACAACAATTACACAAATTGGCTTTACAAAATGATATGAACAACGACAACTATTCACAAAACAATCAACAACATCAGCATTCACAACAGCAACAAATGCCTCCACAAATGCCTCCACAAATGCCCCCACAAATGCCTCCACAAATGCCTCCTCAACAGAAATCCCAACAACTTCAACAGCAACAAAATACAATAAGACAGCAAATGATGGAAGACCAAAAAAATAAATTAATGGAACAACAAAATAATATTAACTATCAAAATTATCAACCTCAACAAAATTTACAATATCAAAATAATAAAAATCTCCGAACAACGGGGGATTATAATTTTATAGATAGAATGAATCTTAAAAAAGCTGAGGTTGCCAAATTAGCATTGTTCTCATTTGTAATAGTGTTAGGTATATCAATAGATAGAATAATAACTTTTTATATCTCAAAATACATTGGTGATAATGTATTAACTGATATACAAGAATTTTTATTAAGATTAAGCTATCCTATTGCCATATTTTTACTCTTGTGGATTTTTAAAGCTATCTAATAAATTAATATAATAATATATTAAGATATAATATGTTTGGTTTTGTAAATAGGATAGTAAATTTTTTCAGTAATACTTATAATACAGATATAATATTCTTAACCTTATTAACCATCGCAATATTAAGTGTATTTTTTATTAATATTTTTAAGGTCTATAATTTTACGCAAAGTAGGTACAACAAAGTTATGGAACCAGTTTCTACAAAAATGAATATTAATGAAAGTTTAAATATTGAATATTGTAACGTGAATTTTGAAAACAATATAGCTATTAATAATAACAACTTTATATTATTAACAATATATTTAATAATAACTATATTATTATGGGCAAATTATATGACAGAATTGTTTTCAAATGTTAAAATTAACAATGAAATAAAAATTATAGGGTTTAGTAAATATTTCAATAAGGATCTAACAAGTGAATTAGAGTATAACTATTTAATAATTTTCTCATATATAATATTATTTTTATACTCAATTTATTTAATTATTTATTTAATATCTATTAATGGGTATAATGAATCAGAAATATATACTTTAAATAATTTAAAATTATACAATGATACGCTAATAAATTATATTGATTACGATCTATATAATCGCATTGTAAAAGAATATGAATTTAATAGCAAGGTACCTGAATTAAATAATGATAATAAGCTAATATATGGATTAAGTATTAATACTAGTACAGATGATAATTTGACGGACGAAGATATTCACAATAGGGTTAAAACATTAATTACATATTTATTGCTTAGGGATGATGAATTTCAGTATATTTATAATAAATGTAGAAGAGAGTTAAAAGGAGGTACAGGTGATACTATAGGTAAACAATGTTCTTATTTACCTCCAAAATGTATGTATCCTTATATAGCAAATGTTAATAAAGAGCCTACTATAAGAAGTTTCGATGAAATACCAGGTAAAGTAAAAGATTATTTAAGAAGTGATATGACGAGTATTAAAAAAGAGTTATTTGAAAAAACATATACTGATATTAGAAATAATCTTATAAAATATTCTGAAAATATAAATTCTAAATATGATGATAATATATTTTATTATAAATTAGAGTTAATATTTTTAAATATACCCGCGATAGTTATTAGCATATTATTACTTATAGTAATATTTAGTTATTTATGGAGTTATAGTTTAATTATGGCTAATAATTATAATATTATTGAAGAAATGTTTAATGATGTTGATTATGTAAAGAACTTTGTATTAGCGGGATATATATTTGTATGTGCTTTTATTATTAATTTGTAAATATTTATTAAGTAGAGATTAAAATATATATGGATAATAAAATCGTAATTAATTTTATAAATGGTTTGTTATTCTTTAGCACTTTCATAGTAGCATTAATTATATTTATAGCAATTATAAATTATATTTTGTATACAATTTATAGCATCAATGCTAATGTCAAAGAATATACATATAATAGTTTTCCATTTTTTAAATTAAATCAAATATATAATTATATGCTTATAAATTATGTTTATTTATTAAATAATAATAAAAATATTAAATATATAAAAAGCGAAGAATATTATTTTATTAATAAAAAGACTCAAAATAGTGACATATGTACAGAGGACAAATCAACAGAATGTGTTGATAAATATGTTCCAGAAAAATTAGTACTATTAGATCTATTGACAATAGAGAAAAATAGAAATGAATTAGATAGTTATTTTACAAAATATGTATATTATAATGACATTTCTTATATTAAAAAACAAATCATTAAAAATGGAAAAGATAAATATGTACATATATTATATGACCATGATGATATAAATTATATTTATTGTAAATATTATAAAATAGATGAAGAAGTATCATTAATTGATAATATTTTAAAAATACCATATAATTTATTTAATTTTACCAAATCACATGATCGTAAAACATCAGATTTATATATATTGTTTAATAATAAATTATATGAACTATTGTTTTTAATAATATTTATAATATTTTTTGTGATTATTTTAATCATTGTTATAAATATATTAACAGATTTATTAAATATAACAAGTCAAGATTATATTACAAGTAATAACATTATTAAAAATTTATATCAAGAGAACCATTATATATTTATTGCGATAGTTGTAATAGTCTTTTATTGTATTTCCCATGGCATTCTCTATTATTATTTATTTATTAACAATGTTTATAATAATGTTTACAATAAATATTTGGAACTAATTAAGATAGATGAATATATTAAATCAATTATTGGAGAAAATATTCTTAAATATGAAAACAATAATTATTCAAAGATTTTAGAACATTTTAAATTATTATCTAAGGGCGGAGATACTACCATTAAAAGAAATACAATAATAGATTTTAAATCTAATATTCCTATAAAAATACAATTGGAAAATTATAATAAAAAAATTTTACAGCTATTAAATTTATTTAATTTAGATAACAATTCTTATTACATTAATTATATAGTAGATATTATTGATAATTTAGCACTCGAGATATATAATGATGATAAATATAATATTCAAAATAATGAACACCAAATCATAGCAATATCATTTTTACTAATTATATATATATATTTTGTAAATAATAACAAGGATGATCCATATATAATAATTAAATTAAATAAATTATTATTTGGCGAAAATATAAGGATTGGTGACGACGATATAGATATAGATATAGAATATACATTAACATTAAGGTCTTTATTATACAATAATATTAATATAGACTCAATAGAAGAAGATTTAAATAATATTAAAAAAGCTTTAAAAAAAAAATCCAAAGTATTAAAATATAAATTATTTAATAACTCCCACGCCAAATACGATGACCTATTAAAAAAATATATTGAAAATTTTGTTGAAAAAATAAAGGAAGGTGAAAAATCTTTGGATTTTTTTCTACCAGTATATTTTATAAATTTGTATATGGCATTGGAAATGTTAATTGGTTGTATTTCTTTAATGATATTACTCTCATATTTTGTTAAACCACAATATGAGAGCGAAGAAATGAAAAAATTTATAGAAAGGGTAAACATAATAATACTAATTATAATATCTGAAGTAGAAGGCGCAGTACAAGGTATAATTTAATATTAAATATAATAATAGATAATAGAAAAAGTATTATTGATGAATATAACACAACGCCAAAATATATATGATAATTTTCAATTTACTTATATTATATTATGTTTAATTATATTAATATTAATATTTATTAATAGTATCTATAATATAACAGTTGTTTACTCAAAATCATATGATAAAATATTAAAAGATATTAAAAAAAATATAAGTGTCAGCTCACTGAAAGATTACAAAATATTATGTAATTATTATATTGATGATAATTTTAAATATAATGACATTTTATTATCAATGAATGTTTATAATGATATTTTTACATCATATTCATATTTTACTATTGCTTGTGTAATCTTTATAATACTTATTTTAGTTTTTAATTTCATATCTAATAACGATGAAAATAAAAACGAAAATAAGTTTTTATTTTTTAATACAAATTATTATAATTTTTCAATTGAAGATAAAAATACAAATTATATCAAAATATTATTAATATTAATACCATTTATATGCTTCATTTTATTTATTGTTTATATGGGATTATATGGTGCGATTATTAATGAAAAAAAAATATATGATTATCGGCTTGCGAATAACACAACTGAATCTATAGAACAATTAATATTTAATGATTATAAAAATAAATTATTAGTTGGTGATAATAAAGCTTATTATATTTTATTAAATCATATATTAAATAATAACAATAAGTATAATTTTATTGATTTATGCCCTGCGGATATTAAAAGTGGCGATATTAATGGAAATGTTAAATATTTTATAGACAAAATGGCTAAAGCCAATGGTATCGAAATTGATAAGAGCAATAGTAATATTGAAGAACATCAAAAATATATTTTTTTACATAATATATTACATATGTGTGCTATTTTATGTAAAATTAACGAAAATACAAATGTTGATGTAGTAAAAACATTTAGAGATTTTTTTAAAAAATGTGAATATTATAATACACATAGTGATTTACCAGAACAATGGCAGACGTATGGTAATAAAATAAATTCTGATATACATTTAACATTTTATGAATTAATATTTAAGAATATTAATTCATTTGTAAAAATCTTTGTAGATATAAAAGATAATTTATATGCTGAAGAAAAAGATATTTATGCGTCCAAAGTTATATTTTTACATTCATTATTAACAAAATACTATTTAGATAATTATGAAGATGAGAATATTAACAATCTAATATCTAATGATGATAATAATTCATATACTCGCAAACTTTTGGGTAAGAAGAAAACTGAGAGTGATAACTATGCCAAAAAAGAAAAAGATTTTTTTAAAAATAAAATTAAATTTTTTAAAGGAATAACTGAGGGGATGATAATATCAAATCTAGTAATAACATCATCTATATTATTTTTGATATTATTTTTTTACCGAGATAAATTTAAAGAATTTTTAGATATATTTAAATATAGTGATACTATTAACTATTTATTAACACTATTAATTAAGAATTCTCACAAACATACTATAATAGTTCCTATTTTAATTAGTATTTTAAATTTTATAAATGATTATTTTCATATAGTAATACCCATTATAATATTAAGTTTGATAATAACCTTTATAATATTAATATCAACATTAACCTAATATTTTTATTTAAAAATTATATATTTTTAAATTATATAATGAAAAATAAATATATATATATAAGTTCAGATTACGCGTATCAATTTAAGAAAATTGTCAAACCTTTTAAAAATTTAATAAATATTCTAAAATTATCATTTAATGATTCGTGTGTAATTGTTAATAGTGATGGAGTAATAAATAATATAGAATTATATTCTACATATTTTGATGAATATTTTTGTAATAAACAGATAAATATAGAGATTGATAACAATACACTAAAAAAATTATTTAAAAACGTTAAATATGGCGATGTTATATATATAGAGGTTAGAGAAGATGACCCGTGTTACATATATTTAATTGTGAAAAATAAATTAAAAAATAAAAACGTGGCTACAAAATTATTAATAAATGACGCATTATTATTATTATAAATAACATTTAAGGAATTGATATTATAGATTAATTATTAATATGGATAGTAATAGCGAATATATATTAAATATTAAAACTATTCAGGCTTCAACATTTAAACAGGTAATAGATGCTTTAAAAGAGATTTTAATGGATGTTAATTTAGAAATTGATGAAACAGGTATTAAAATTGTTGCGATGGATAATACACATATAGTATTAATTCATTTAAAATTAGAAGCTGACAAATTTGAAATTTACGAATGTAAAAAAAAAACTTATGTTGGTATCAATATGTTAAGATTACACGCTTTGATTAAAACTATAACAAATAATGACATATTGTCGCTATATATATTAAAAGATGACCCTAATCATTTAGGGATAACTATTGATAATAATGATAAAAATTATAAGACTAATTACAAACTATCTGTTTTAGATATAGATGTATTAAATATACAAATCCCTCCTGTTGATTTCCACACTATTATTAATATGCCTTCAAATTATTTACAAAAAATAATAAGAGATATGCATAATCTGGCAGAATTTATAGAGTTTAGAAACATAGGTGATAAGTTGATTTTAAGTTGTAAAGGTGATTTTTGCTATCAAGAAACAATTTTGGGTTCAGAAAAATCACAGGCGATTACTATTAAAAAGAATTGTGAAAATGACGAACAAGAAATAATACAAGGTATATTTAGTCTTAAATATTTATCTATTTTTACTAAATGTACGAATCTGTCAAATAATGTTGAAATATATCTTAAAAATAATTATCCTATTATTTTGAGATATACTATCGCTTCACTTGGAGAAATTAAATTGTGCTTATCGCAACAAGATACAAATTAGAAAATGATAAATTCTTATAAGATATAAAAATAATGCTAAAATTTTGTTATTTTTGTTATTTTCATTAATTTTGGATATAATATATATTTATAGTATATATCTTGTATCTTCCATAATGTTTTTTTTAGAACACATAATATTTCATTTAAACATAAAAAATAATTATTTGAAAATATTAATTCGCTATCATTTATTATATATATAATATGTTTTTTTATTTCATTAAAAATATTGAAATATTTATTCATTTTTTATATATTAAATAATATTTGATTGTCTTTAAGTACATCATATTAAAAATCGGCTTCTAAATCAAATTTGCGTATTTGTGAATGTTCCTGTTTACCTCCAACGTTTGCTTTGCTATATTGTGAAACGCGGCTTTCAAAGAAATTAGATTTACTTTCAATTGATATTCTTTCCATAAAAGGGAATGGATTCGCCGAGTTCCATATTTTTTCATAATTAAGTTGTGTTAATAATCTATCTGCGACAAATTCAATATATAAACACATTAAGTCAGCGTTCATACCGAGCATAGAACACGGAATACTATCATTAATAAATACCTTTTCAACTTCTACGGCTTCCTTAAATATTCTATGTACTGTTGCTTGTGATAATTTATTTTCTAATTTAGAATATAATAATACGGCAAATTCAACATGCATTCCTTCATCGCGACTAATCAATTCATTTGAAAATGACAAGCCCTGCATCAATCCTCTTTCTTTAAGCCAAAAAATGCTACAAAAGGCACCACTGAAAAATACACCTTCAACAAGAGCAAATGCCAATAATCTTTGGGAAAATGGAGCATTTTCGTCTTCAATCCATTTAAAACACCAATCTGCTTTTTTTTTGATACAAGGCATATGATTTACCGCATTAAATGCTTGTTGTTTTTCCACAGGGTCTTTAAAATACGTGTCAATTAATAGAGAATATGTTTCTGAATGAATATTTTCAATAGCCATTTGAAATGCGTAAAAAAATTTTGCTTCCAACACCTGAACATCATTTAAAAATCTCTCACCTAAATTTATATTTACAATTGTATCACTTGAACTAAAAAAAGCTAAGATATGTTTAATAAATGTTTTTTCGTTTTCAGTAAGTTTATTAAAATCATCAATATCTTTGCTTAAATCTAATTCTTCAGGTGTCCAAAAAGCACTAACCGATTTTTTATACATATCCCACATATCATCATGTTGAATGGGAAAAATCGCTAAACGATCATTTTTTTCCAATAACATCTCTTCATTATTTTCTTTAGCCATTTATATATATATATATAATTTATTTTTATATATATATGAAAAAAAAATATAATTACATAACAATATCCGATATTACATTTGCCCCTGATGCTGCTGCAAGTGGTTTGAAATATATCGTGAATATAAGCCATGCTATTGATAAAATTATTAAAATTACACCACCTATAATCATTATTAATCCAATAATATAATTATTATTTCCGATTACATAATTATCTGGATTTTTTGGTTCATAATAAACCACGACTTTATCATTTTCATTTACAAGCTCTGTTTCGGAATGTTTTTTAACATATTCCTTACCTTTAACTTTATATACAATATTATAGTCACATTTATTAACAATCTTATTAGTTTCTTCTCCTTTAGAATTTACATCTTTTATATTTTCTTTTGTACACTTTACATCTTTCAATAATCCAGAAGCATTTTCTGTCTTATCCTTATTTATATTTAATATATATACACCTGCTATAATAATAATTATAAATATTATACATATTATAATAGTTGTACCTATATTATAAATATTTCCTATAGTGGCTGTAGTGTCATATATTGGATTTAATATATCTTTATTATTATTAATATCATTAATAGCGGATCCAATAATTCCCGGTTGAACTGGTTGAACTGGTTGAACTGGCTGAACTGGTTGAACTGGTTGATTAATATAATTGTTACCACCTTTTCTCATTGTAGCTATCTTCTAATAAAGTGACTATATAATTATTATGAAGAACACAATACGCACGTATCGCCATTGTCCTCAATACATTTTATTTTTTTTTTAGCAAACTCTGGATCAATTGTGAATTGTTGTGTTTTAGCCTTTGGTTTTGTTCTTAAATAATAAGAACCTGTTTTGAGACCCTTAGAATGTCCATAAAAATGCATTGATGATAACTTTTGAAAATCAGGATCTTCCATAAAAATATTTAAACTTTGAGTTTGACATATATATTTTCCTCTGTCTGCCGACATATCAATAATTACTCTTTGCTTAATTTCCCAAGATGTTTTATATAATTCTTTTAAATCTTTGCTAATTTCTGGAATATTTTGAATACTACCTTCATTTAAAATTATAGTATCTTTCATATTTTTATTCCATAATCCTTTACTAATTAGATCTCTAATTAAATATTTATTTATTATGATAAACTCGCCGCTTAAAGTTTTCCTTTGGAAAATATTGTTTGTAATAGGTTCAAAACTTTCATTGAAACCCATTATTTGCGACGTAGATGCTGTTGGCATCGGAGATATAAGAAGGCTATTTCGTACACCATATTCTTTAATGTCCTCTCTTAATTTATCCCAATCATATCTATCTGTTGGTTTTTCACCCCATAAATCAAATTGAAATTTACCTTGTGAAATAGGACTACCTTCATATGAACTATAAGCTCCTTTATAATTCTTATCAATTATTTCTCTTTCGTATTCATTAATATATTTTTTAATATCGTCGTTATTATCATTTGATGGATTATTTATAATATTATCAATAATTCCTCTTCTTTTTTTAGATAATTCCATAGATGCTTCCACAGCAGCATGATATATTGTTTCAAATATTTCATTATTTAATTTAGCAGCTTCCTTACTTTCAAAAGGGTATTTCATAATCATAAATACATCAGCCAGACCTTGTACACCTATTCCAATTGGGCGATGTTTTAAATTAGATACTCTTGCCTTTTCTACTGGATAAAAATTAATATCAATCACTTTATTCAAATTTTTAGTAATAGTTTTCACAATATCATGTAGTTTTTGAAAATTAAATACATTATCTTCGATATATGAAGGAAGACATATCGAAGCCAAATTACAAACACCAGTTTCTTCAGGAGATGAATATATTAAAACCTCTGCGCACAAATTACTTGATTTAATAGTTCCTAAATTTTGTTGATTACTTTTTTTATTTGCGGCGTCTTTGTATAATATATATGGTACTCCTTGCTCTATTTGCGCTTCAAGGATTTTAAACCATAAGTCCTGGGCGTTTATCTGTTTAATATATTTACCTTCATTTTCGTATTTTTCATATAAACTATTAAAATCATCACCATATAAATCGCTCAATCCCCTACATTGATCTGGACACATTAAAGACCATTTTTTATTATTTTTAACTCTTTCCATAAAAAGGTCAGACACCCATAAAGCCAAAAATAAATCCCTACATCTTTCTTCTTCACTTCCATGATTTTTCTTTAATTCCAAAAAAGCTTCTATATCACTATGCCATGTTTCAAGATATACTGCGATACTACCTAATCTTTTCCCTGCTTGGTCGATGTATCTCGCTGTATTATTAAAAACTCTCAACATAGGAATTATTCCATTTGATGTTCCGTTCGTACCTCTAATATGAGACCCTTTTGATCTAATTTGATGAATATGTATACCAATCCCACCAGCATATTTAGAAATTAACGCCATCTCTTTTAAAGACTCGTAAATACCAGTAACACTATCGTCATTTATACTACATAAAAAACAACTGCTTAATTGAGGGCGCTTTGTTCCAGAATTAAACAATGTGGGCGTGGCATGTGTAAAATATTTTTTGCTCATTAAATCATATGTTTCAAGAACATCTTTAATATCATTTCCATGAATACCAATTGATACCCTCATCCATAAATGCTGAGGTCGTTCAATAACCTTTTTATCTATTTTAATTAAATAAGCTCTTTCTAATGTTTTGAAACCAAAATAATCAAATAAATAATCTCTTTGATAATCAATATAATTATTAAGCTTTTCTTTATTTTTATTTACTATTTCATATAATTCTTCTGAAATTAAAGGGGACTGATATCCATTAATATCTTTATTATCATACAAGATTTTGATAGTTTCACTAAATGATGGGGAAGTATTTTTATGATGATTCGAAACTATAATTCTTGATGCCAAAATACTATAATCGGGGTTATCAATAGACATACTACTACATAAATAAGCAGCCAATTCATCTAATTCACATGTCTTAACACCATCATAAATACGAGAACATACTTTTTGCGCTAATTCCGAAACATTAATATTTAAATCATTTGATAATTTTTTTAATCTTCTTAAAACCTTATCAAAACTAACATCTTCATATACTTCGTTTCTTTTTAAAACTCGCATTTATTGTTCCGTTATACTTATATATATATTTTTTGTTTATATAAAAATTAAAAAAAATAAATTGATATTTTAGGAACATAATATGAATCTATTACAAGAAAATAAGGTAATAAGTCTTAAAAAAAAATACCCCGAAATTAAATTAGAAGATGCTATATTGAGAACAACACATCTTACAAAACATTATTATAATAATGATGAAATAAAACGTTTATTTAACTTACCAAATTATTCATTATTAGAATCATCAAAATCACCTAAATCATCCAAATCATCCAAATCATCCAAATCATCCAAATCATCGCGATTATCGTCAATATCAGATATGTCATCAGTGTCATTTAATTATTCATCATCAACAGATAAAAATAAAAAGAAGCCAAAAAAAATATTCACTATAACAGATGTTAAACCTAAAAAGAAATTCACTATAACAGATGTTAAACCTAAAAAGAATTTTACTATAACAGATGTAGAAAAACCTAAAAATAAGGGATATATTACGAGAGTTGAAGGTAGCCTACGACCTAAAACAAGAAGGACAAGAAAATTTTTTTTAATAGATCCTTAATTAATAATATAGTCTAAAACAATACCTTCGCTTGTATTTATATATCCTTTTATTTTAATTTTACCATTATGCTCTTTTTTATGACAATCTTTACACAATGGAACTAAATTGTGTTTACTATTTTTATGAAAGTTATTTATATATCCATCTTTGTCAGCATTTTCTTGATATACTATATGATGTGTTTCCTCGGCATTATTATTACATATCTTACATTTATCAATAATAACCTTTTTATTATATCGCGATTTCTTTTTTTTCAATATATCTGCGTTAATATTTTCAACTTCTTTTCTGATACTTTCTGCTAATTTCATAAATTCAATAGGCATATCAAGAGCTTTACATACTTCAATGCCATATATTTTCGATCCTTGTCCATCTTTTATAATTCTGTCATATATAATTCTGTTATTTTCTATAGTTATATGTATATGTTTAACATATAATTTTTTAGATTCTATATGTTTCTTAATACATTTTATATCCGTCAACTCGTGAAGATGAGAAGCAAATATAAATGATGCCTCTTTTTTAACTAGAGTATCTATACCGCTCGCAACTATTGATATACCCGATACAGACTCTGTTCCACAACATATTTCATCACCAATAATAAGACTATACTTGTTACATCTTTGAAGTATATTTCGCAATTCTGTCATTTCAACGGTGAAGCTTGACATACCTTTATAAATGTTATCTGTTCCTGATATTCTCGTAAATATACTATAATATGGATAATATATCATATCTTCGGCTGATACATACATCCCTGCTTGCGCCATTATAATATTCAAACCTACAGCTTTCATATAAGATGATTTACCCGAAGCATTTATACCATATAACAAAATACCATCCTTACATAATTCAATATCATTTCCTATATATTGTGTTTCGTCATTTATTCTTTCTATAATGGGGTGCCTCATTTTTTTTATAATAGCAAATGAAGCTGAAGCATTTGTTTTTTCCGTATCTATTTTAGGCCGTGTATATCGGTATTCGTAAGCATTCATCGCACAACAAGCAGAAATATCTATGCGCGTAAGATATTTTACTAAATTATCTATATTATCATTATTATCACTTAAAAAATTATTTACAAATGTATTATATTTTTTTAAAACAATATTAGATACCTTTTCATTTAAATCAATAATATTATTAGATTCTTTTATAATATAATCATTTGTCAATTTATAATTTTGTGATGTAGCCAAAGTTTTAGTAGTAAAACCTTTCATAAATGTTTTGTTATTTTTTAACGCGGTTTCATATCTTTTTTTTGTTATTAAAATAAAGTACCCTTCTCTGTCATTATTATCTATTTTACAAAAAGTAGTATCATTATTTCCTATTTCAATAATTGCTTTTGCTATATTTTCAATATTTTTATAAGATGTTTCTGATTTATATACAAGATCATCCAATTCATCATAAATGCCCTTCTTAAAAATATTACTCATATTATTTTTATCACATAGATTATAGCAAGAAGCCTTTTCTAAATCAAGTATATTAATATAAGAATCTCTAATATTATTTATATTATCCTTTTTAATATTTACACAATTCATATCAACAATATCATATATTTTAATAGACGCTTCTATAGCATCGTTAATTTTAACCCAATCCTGTGGTGCTATTTTATTTAATATCATCTTTCGCTTCACGCGCTCTAAATCAATAATATTTGATAAATATTTTCTAATTTTAATGAAAAGTTTGCTATTTAACATTATATCTATATCGTCATACGATTTATTGATTTTCTCTATATTTGTCATTGGTAATAATAATTTATCTTTGAATGCCCTTGAACCAAATGCTGTTACGCATTTATTTAGTATATCTAATAATGGTTTATCTTCATTATTAATTCGCAATATGTTTAATTGTACGGCTGAATTATATTCTATTACTAAATTATTATTATTTTCAAATATTTCGGGCTCTTGTAAATCCTTTATAATATCTGAATTATGTTCGTAAGCAAATTGTAATAAACAACAAAATGCTGTTCTTGCTATAGTAAATCTTTCTAAATTTAATATTTCTATGATTGATATCAACCCTTTTTTTAAGAAAAAGGCTTTGTCCAATATCTCTTTTTGATTAATTATATTATTGAAAAATGATATATATTCACAATTTTCCCATTTATAATGTACTAAAATTTTATTAATATTCAATGTATTTAAAATTTTCTTTTTATATTCACCATTTAAAGGATAACTTAAAATGATTAATTCAATTGGGTTATATGTGCTTATAAGGCGAAATACTTCGTCACACGCAAATTCAGGATCATTTTTAGTAGAACCCGCTTCATAAACAAATGTTTTTCCAGTAGATAAATCTATTCCGCATATACCTGCTATTATATAGCCATTTATAATTTCGTACATTATAACCATCATATAATTACTTTTATTATTTAATATATTTATGTTTAATCCAGGTGATAAAATTTCAGTAACCGCCCTTTTAGGATTTGGGGGTTCCGTTATTTGTTCAACTATCACTATTGTATAATTTTCATTTAATAATATTTGCGTAAATTTTGATATAGAATGAATCGGGAATCCCGCCATAATTGGATTTGCCATTGATACTTCCATAATAGTTTTATTTTTTCGCGAAGTTTGTATACCGCATAAATCGGCTATCTTAAATAAATCATTATCAATTATATTATCTGTAATAGTGTAAATTTCAAAAAAAGAACCGACCTGCATAAAGACTATACATTTATCTCCATATTTCTCCTTGTACTTCTTTGAATATTCTAAATATTCATCTATAATCATTTTTATAATCATATATATATACGACTTTAAGTCTTAAATAATTATATAAAGATTTAATTATATTTAAAAATAATTATGGCTACTAAAACTAGATATACTTTCAATGAATTATTAAAAGTATTAGAAAAATTAAATCTCGATGATTATAATTTATCTGATAGTATTAAATTAGAATTTTATAAATATTATAAGCAAGCTACGATTGGAGATTGTAATATTGACCGACCTTGGAGCGTATATATTAAAGATTGTTCTAAATGGGATGCGTGGAATAGTATAAAAGGTATGGAAAAACAAGATGCTGAAAATAATTATATAGATTGTTTTTATAGTTATGTAGATAAACCTTGATTATTATTTTTTTTACAATTTTTTAATATAATTAGTATAATTACCAATATTAGTTTCCAAATATTTATAAATATATATATCCTTATAAACTTCCAATAATAGCATACAATCACTTGTATCTAAATTTGGATCACCATATATTAATATTTCATCTTTAATATAATATATTATAGTATATATAAATAAAATTATAAGTAAAAAATTTTCTCTTTTTTTCAATAATTCCTTTAAAGCATCTAAAATTAAATTTAAAAGTTTAAATAAAAACATCGCGGCATAACCATAAATTACTTTTCCAAATCTATTAATTGAACCAGTTCTGTCAATCAATGATATTATAAACCCTATTGCCATTATAGATAAAATAAGTGGTATTTTTAGAATAATTAGATATAATGGATATATTATAAATTTCCCTGCTATAAATATTATAAATATTGATAAATAATATGGCAAATGTATTCCAACTATTAAAGAAAATAAAATTATAATATAATTTGCCGCTTTTATCGCTTTATTTAACACATTTAACGAAAATAAAACAGAACAAATTATTAAAGGTATTAAAAATAAAACTAACAAAAAGGGCGCTAACATTATTAATGACTGAAAATGTTTATTAACATTTTTATATTCGCCAAATATTTGAATATTTTCTTTTTCTATTTTAATATCATTAATATTGTATTCACTTATTATATATTCAGCAGTATTATTTTTTAATTCTACAGGTTCTATAGGTAAAGGAGAAGGATCTGTAATAATTTTATCTATATCATCATATATATCACTGTTAATTATATCACTATCAATTAATCTCTGGCAAAAAACATATTTGGACGAGAAGCATAAATTTATAGAATTGATAAATAATGTTTTGATATGTTTAATATTAGTATTTTCTTTATCAAAGTTTTCAAATTCGTAATCTTTATATTTATTTGCTATATAATAAGCGTAATGATAATGAGGTTTAATAGCAATCGGGATATCATTATTTTTACTATTTATCGCATTTTCACCAATTTTTTTTAAATACATATATTTATAATATTCATCATTTTTGTCAAATAATTCATAAAATTTAATTAAATTGTTTAAAAGAACATCATCAACCTTTGTTTTCCCATGTGTTATTTTATTATTATTAATATAATCATCTAAATTTTTATAAGCTTCTTTTACTTGTGCTATCAAATTATCTTTTTTTTTATTCCAAAAAGTATTATGATCTTCAGTAGCAGTATCTTTCTTAATATAATTACTTATTTCTATATTATTTTTATCTTTTATAGTTAATCGTTTATTATATATATGTTTATCATAAGATTTTAATAATATTTGTTCAGCATTACTACTATCCATTATATTAGAACCTATTATACATATTATAGCAAATGGATCAAATGGAATAAAATCATTGTATTTTCCTTTGTTAAATGTTTTAATGTCTTCGCATAAAGATATGTTGTTTTTATTTATAACAAAATTATTTTTACATTTACTATAACATTCTGATATAGTAAATGTTTCCTGTGTTTCTTTATTTTTACTTCCTTGTTGATAATTGTTATTAATATAATAATAAGGGATTGTAAACCAATCCGTCCAATCTTCAACACCCATATTATAACAAGTTCCTTTTAATGGAAAAGACTTGTAATAATTATTTTTATATTTTAATTTTTTTCCTTCATGATATTCTAAGTTAGCATTATTAGGTTTATCTATTATTATATTGTGTTTGAATTTTGTTTTTTTTTCATCTATATATGTGTGTTCTTTATCGTTAAAAGTAATACCAGACATATTAAAATATATATATCTTACTTAAAAATATAATAGATAATTAAGTTTATTCTTTAATTTTAATTTTGTCATAGTCTGTATAAATTTTATTTTCAGAAGAATTAGCAGAAGAATCAGTATAGATTTTTATTTCGCAATTATTATCAACAATATTATGTCCATCATCAATATCATCACCACCATCAATATCATTACAATTTAATACAAACTTACTAGCATCCTCTACATTTTCTGTTGTATGTTTAATAGTATATTCTGTACTTTCATCCGTTTTAAATTTTAATTCTTTGGGAACAAAAGTAGATGTGCTTTTTTCCCCATCTTTATAATAGTATATATTATCACATCTACCATCATTATATATTTCACGTTGAATAGTATTGGTTATTTGGGGTGTGAAAGTATTTGCTAAATCTTCTGATAAACGTTCTCCTTGTTCAAACATATCAATCATCATATTATATGTATCATAAATAGTATTTAGCGCTTTACTTAAATTATTAGGAATATTAGTTAATGATGTAAAAATATCTTCGTTATCTTCATTTCGCGAATCTTCTGCTCCTTCAGCCGCAACTCCTTGCTGAGAATTATTAGCTTTTTTATTTTGCGATTTTTTAGATTTTATTCCAAAAATCATAACTACTATAAATATAATAATAATAAAACCAGTTATTACATCGTTAAATCTTGTTTTAAAAATAGTTTTAATTGATGATAAAATAGTGTTTGAAGTGTAAGCTGTTAATTCTGATGTTAATTTAGTACCAAAAGATGTCAAATTAAATGTCAAATTTCCCAATGCTTTTAGATCCTCTTTTTCTTGTTCTTCTTTTCTTCTTTTATTTATTTCGCTTTTTTCTGCCAATGTTTCTCTTATTTTTTTTAAAGAATCTTTCAATTTTTCACCATAATTATTATAATCATTATATTTTTTTTCATATTTATCAATGTCTTTAGCTAAAATTTTAACATCATTTTCAATTGATAGATTATATTTATATTTGAATTTTTTATCATCTTTCTCGTATAATTTAGAAATATATGGAAATATTTCACAATATTCGCCTGGCATATAAAACGAATTCGTAAAAGAAGTATCGTTATTAGTAATACTAATATTATTTTTTGACCTTTCCAATTCATATTTAAGGTTAGTTAATTCATTATTTTTATCATCAAACTCGCGATCAATTTCATTTAAATCATTCTTATCATCAATCGTCTTTCTTCTATATTTTTCTCTAATGTTTTCACTGACGTAATAGTCGTTACCAACCCTGAGATAATATTTAGCTTCATCATATTTTTTATTTAATCTTTTTTCATATCCCGTGTTATAAGGTATAACGTATACAATCTTATCTGTTCTTTTTTTCAAAATGTTATTGCCTTTATCAAGAAGGTCTTTTCCTTTATTAATAATAATATTATTATCAGTATTTTTCTTTCTATATACATATTTTTTTGTAATTAAATTTTTAGCAATAAATTTAAAAGCTTCCTCATCATCCTCGTCAATTGTAATTTTTTCAAGTTTATCTTGATTTACTTTAAAAAGTGTAGGTGTATCGCCTTGAGATTCATCTTGAGATTCAATATATTTCTTAACAATTTCTATTTTGTCGGCGTTCATCCAACCAGCAAATATATAGTCAGGTGTCTCCTGTGGATTTTTAAGTTCTTCGGAATCTGGTTTTTTTGTAAAATTATCTTCATATTTTTTAATTGTATCACTTACTTTGGATTTTACATCTGATATTTTATTTGATAATCTTTTTTTATGATTAGTCTTAATTTTCATATTATATAAATTAATATTCTTAATTATTTGATATATATTATTTTGTATGTTCAATATCTAAAAATATTATTATAATAATATAATAAATATGTTCTACTATATTTTATTATTTGTAATATTGTTATTTTATGCATCTTTATATTATATATTCAATAATGAAGTTTCTATATATCAAACAAATATACAAAATTTTAATTTTGAATTGCTATTCAAAAAGCAGCCTATTATTATAGATGATAATATAGATATAAAAAAAATTATAAATGATTGGTTTTCATATAATTTGATTTATGAAAACATTACTTTTTCAGATAATTGGAATAAAAATAATTATAAATATTTATTGATATATTCAAATGATGATGTTGAGATATTATTATGTAATCCTAAATGCTCTACTACAAATAATTTTCCAAATGAGAACTCAGAACCTTCTTTAATTAAATTAAATAATAAATTATTAATAGTTCCTTTTAATTGGTATTATCACACTAATAATACCAATATTATTATATATGGTATTCACGATTATATTACTTATTTTTTAAGTAAAATATAAATATAGCAATGTAAAACATTATGTCATCGGTGGGGTTCGAACCCACGCGTGCTTAAGCACAACAGATCTTAAGTCTGTCCCCTTAGACCACTCGGGCACGATGACAAAAACGCCATAAAGGCTATATTTATTAAAAAAATAATAGTTATAAAGTTATATTCTTAAAACATTCCTTTTTATTTATTAATAACACCTATTCCTTATATGTTTTTAGTAATTAGTATTTATAAAAAGTAATATAAAAGGGTACTAAACACAAAAACATATATATGTTAAAAATTGATTAATATATTTCCATATATTAAAATAAATATGGACGAAATAATAGACAAGCTAAACTCAACGACATTAACCAGTAATGAATCCAGAGAACTTATAGAATATATCAATACTATAGATATTAATATAGATGTAAGGAAATGTTTAGCACATTTAATTGAAAATGATAATCATTGTGATTATCTTACAATTTATAATATATGCGTTGAAAATGATATTGAATTACCACCTATTTAAAAAAGAGTACATAATTCTATTTTTAATAGATTTTTATAAGTTTTTATATTTTTAATAGATTTTATAAATTATGTACTCTTTTTAGAGGGGGTATGATAATTCAATATTAATTATTAAACTTACTCAATCCCGATAAGCAAAATAAAAAACGTTTGTATTTTATAATCTGTATATTAAATAATATAAATGTTATAATTATTTTTTCTTTTTCTTAATTGCTTTAGTCTCAACTATCCCTTTTAAATCATTATCATAATCTACGAGTATTCCGTCTCTATGTGATTCCCATGCTTTTTCTAATTCAACTAGATCATTCATCCAGATATCTTCTATATTTGTATTTTTTAGGGCATTTAATTTATCTTCTAACTCTTTATGCTCTTTTTCTAAAATTATTTTTCTATCATATGTCAGCTGTGAAATAGGCATCTTAAGAAGATAATTATATCGTGATACTTTTTTATTATCAGTATCTTCATCATCGTCGTCTTCATCTTTGTCGTTTTTGTCAGTATCAATAGGGGGGTATTTTAATTCAACGAGTCGCGCCATAATATCTACGAGTTTCTTATTCATTATCTGAATTTTACCAGCAATTACATCTAAAATAAATCTCATTTTATTACTAATAACTTTAGCTTCCTTCTCCAAGTTTTTAATTTGATACATTTTTCTTTCATAATATTTAAGTATACGTGTTTCAGCCCATTCTTTAATTATTTCTGTTGTATTTTCGTATTTTTGAATTGAACCATCATTATTAAACAAGTGAATATTATTGATGCTTAAATTTTTACTTGATTGAAGTTTAAACAAGGTTTCAACTTTATCACCTATTTTTTCTTTAACATTTGCGTTAAAGTGTAATATGAATCTAATGTTTTTTGATGTATAATGATTTTCAATATATTTTAAATTATTTAATCCAGATGTTATCATATTTTCTAAAAACTCTTTATAATCTTCCGTCCATGTCCCGATAGGTAATTCGGTAATTTCTAATGTCTCTTCATCTATCCATTTATAGACACCTTTGCTAATGTATGAATTTTTCTCAGCTTTCTCAATAGTACCTTTAAATCCCAAATAATAAGGGGTTATATTATCTATTTCTAATACATCAAGAACACTATATACCATTTCTAAATCATCTTCATTTTTAACTTCTATTTTTGATTTTTTAATTATTTCACATATTAATTTACAGATATTAATAATATCACTCGGATTAAACTGAGGAATATTTGTTGAATATCCAGTACCGATACCAATCCCACCATTTACCAATATCATTGGAATAATTGGGATATAATATTCGGGTTCTATTTGCTGTCCATCATCATCTTGATAATTTAAAATTATATTATCTTCTTCCTTAAAAATTAATTTAGTTAATTTTGATAATAGTGTAAAGATGTATCTCGCAGATGACGCATCTTGTCCTCCCTGACATCTACTACCAAATTGACCATTGGGATTTAGCAAATTAATGTTATTTGTTCCAACATATATTTGCGCCATACCTACAATAGCCTGTTGTAGAGAACTTTCTCCGTGATGATATGCCGATACTTCACTTACATATCCAGATAATTGAGCTACTTTTATTTCGTTTGTATATAATTTTCTTTTAAAGCAGGCATATAAAATTTTACGCGTGCTCTCTTTAAGACCATCACAAATATGATTAATAGATCTTTGTAAATCACGATTAGAAAAGTGTATTAAATCATCATTTACGAAAGATTTATAATTTATAAATTTCTTTGAATAATCCAATACCCTATCTTTATTATAATTTTGCAACCATATTTTTCTATCATCGGCACGCTTTTTATTAAATGCCAAATCAATAACTTCGTCGGCATGTTCATCGTAAACATATGTTACCTTATTCATTTGCTTGAAATATTCTTTAGCCTCTTGATCACTTGACGTACCTAACCCTTTGTAATATTTGATTTTCCAATTTCCATTTTTTGCTATATCTGTTTCAGACCATTTTTCGTAATCAGATATATTATAAAACTCTATTACATCTTTTTTAGAATTCGTGGCTTTAATAATCGGCGTAAGCATTGATGTTAAGAAACCTGGTATTTCGTATAATTCGTGCCACATACTTTGAAATATATTAAATACCAAGCCTTTAATATGGCTTCCGTCATGATCTTGATCTGTCATAATCATAATAGAACCATATCTCAATTGAGAAATATCTGTATATTTTTTATTTTGCTCTAAACCAAGAATTTTCTTAATTGCCGTTATCTCATTATTATCCGATATTTTTTGTAATGTAGCATCCTTTACGTTTAAGATTTTACCCCTTAAAGGAAATACACCATATCTATCTCTACCAATAACACTCAATCCGGCAATTGCCATAGTTTTTGCCGAATCTCCCTCTGTCAAAATCAAAGTACATTCTTGACTCTGCTTTGTACCCGCCAAATTAGCATCATCAAGTTTTGGTACTATGATACGAGATAATTTTTTCCCATCAGTTTTAACAAGCTTCTTTTTATCATAAAATTCAGTGATACTTAATGCTTTATCAATTATCCCTGATTTATATAATTTATCATAAAATTTATCACTTAAATCACATTTTGATCCAAACTTAGCAACAGGTGTTGTTAATGTTTCTTTACTTTGCGAATCAAAACTGGGATTTACTATTAATGCTTTTACAAATACAAATAAATTATCCTTAATATGTTGCGTTTTTATAGTTTTCTTTTTTTTAGCCAATGTCATATCAACAAGGGTTTTGGTTATCATATTTGTAACATATTCTATATGTTTGCCACCCTTAATAGTATTAATACCATTTACAAAAGACAATTGTTCATATGAGCCTGTTTTAGATATAGATGCTACCACTTCCCATCTTTCACCACACACCTCGTATATATTGGGTTGCTCTTTTTTATCTAAAAACAAATCACAATATTTTTCAAAATCTTTAATAGTTAATTTTGTACCATTAAATGTAACAGCGACATCTTTATTTGTTGTAGCGCAAGCATCAATAACCCTACGATGAAATAATTTATATATATCATCTGTAATATTGTTAATTCCAAATTTTTTATAATCAGGTACAAAAGTAATCTGTGTATAAGGTAATTTAGAATATGCTTTTACTATAGGTTCATCACGTTGTGTCATATTATTACGGAATGTTTGTGTGTATATTTTTTTGCTATAATGATCTACCGTTTCAATAGTAAATTCGGTTGAAAATATATTCGCCAACTTACTGCCATAGCCATTCTTACCTCCCCAAATCTTTTCCTCTCCTTTATCATAATTTGTAGAAGTCAATAATTCGCCGAATATCAATTCTGGAACCCATTTATTACCATAATCACTATGTTTTTTAATATCAATACCATTACCATCATTAAACACACTTATTTTTCCGGTTTCTTTATCAATAGTAACCTTGATATTTTTAACATGCTTAATATCTTCTTTGCCTTTTTGCTGTTCAGCTTTTAGACGCATAGAATGATCAATGGCATTTACAATGACTTCATCAAAAATCTTAAGAAGCCCAGGTATATATACCAGTTCTTCAATATTCATTTTTGCTCCATCGTAAATATAGCTATTGATTTTCTGTGGTTCTATAGAGCCGATATATGTATCTGGTAATGCCAAAATATGCTCTAAAAGTTCATATTTTTTATACTTTTCATTAACAGATTTAACTTCAGCAAAATTAACAACTTTCTTAGACATTCCTAATTTTCAATTATAATATTAATTATAAATATTATCAATTTTTTATATATGCGATAATTTACAATAAAAAAATAATTTATAATTATATAGATAAGGATGTCTGTTTTATTTGTCAATAATTTACAAGAATTTAATAATATAATTCAAAACGACCAATATGTAGCGGTTATGTTTTCGGCAGGATTTTGTAATCCTTGTAAAGATATTTTTCCTTTTATTTGCGAGCAAGCTGAAAAAAACACTGACATTAAATTTATAAAAGTAGATATTCAAGAAGGTTGTGATATATCAGATATATATAACATCCAATCAATCCCACATTTTAAATTTTTTAAAAATAATAGCGAACTTGTTTCTTTTTCAGGAGCAAATAAACAATTTATAAAGGATTCTATTGAAAAAATAAAATGTGATGAACCAATATTAGATAATTAATATTTTAATTAGCTAAGTGCGAATAATAACAAATAATTATTTATTTTTAATATTTTAGAACTATGAAAAATATTATAGGGGTTCCTAAAGAATTAAAGTTAAATGAAAAACGCGTTTCATTAATACCACAAGATGTATCATTATTAACTAATAATAATATAAATGTATATATTCAGTCCGGTGCTGGTAAGGAAGCATTATTTAGTGATGAAGAATATATTAAATCGGGTGCTATTATATGTGATACTATAGAAGAATTATATGATAAATCTAATATTATAGTAAAGGTTAAAGAGCCCCAGAAAGAAGAATATAAATTTATTAAAAATAATCATAAAATTATGACGTTTTTTCATTTTGCTAGCAACAATGATTTAACGGAAGCTATGATAAATAGTGGTTCCAAATGTTATGCTTATGAAAATATCAAAATAACAGATAATAAAGGAAATTACATATATCCTATATTATCTCAAATGTCTAAAATAGCAGGCGAAAAATCTATGCTAGAAGCTGTTAATTTTATATTTAGAAATGAAATATATGACTATGATATACGTATATCTATATTTGGTGCTGGAAACGCAGGATTAGCTTCGGCTATGATAGCTATCAATTCTGGATTTACTAATATATGTTTTTTAGATAAAAATTATGATAAATTACTTGAGTTAAAGAAAAAATATAATGTAAATATATACGAGTATAATAGTGAAAATATTGATTTTTTGGCAAAAAATTCAAGAATTATAATAGGTTCAATATATAATACAGGTCTTAAATCCGACAAATTGATAACAAAAGATATGTTAGATGGTATTACTAATGAAACTATTATTATGGATATAGCAATAGATCAAGGAGGTATAACTGAATTATCAGAACCGACTACATTGGAAAATCCCATAATAAAATATAAAAATGCTAATATATATTGTATTCCAAATATTCCGTCATGTATACCAGAATATTCTTCAAAATTACTATCTAATTCTATTATAAATTATGTTTTTGCTATCGCAAATGATAATACAAATGTTTATCCCGAATTAGAATGTGGACAAGGTTTAGTTATATCTGATGGAGTTTATTATTAAAAATTGATTATGATATATTCATATTTAATTAAATAATAATGAAACATAAGAATATGAAATATATGCTACTATTTGCTATAAATGTATTAGCATTTTCTAATTGCTACCATATATCTTTTCCAACTTTTAAAAAAAACTTGGCTATTATTAAAGATATTAATATTAATAAATTAACAGATAATGATAAAAATGATTTAAAAATATTATTTAATTCGGTACCAATGCTATTATTTAAAAATCAAAATATAGAACCTAATGTTTTCTATGATTTTTGTAAGTCATTTGATGATAAATCAAATGACAAGGTAATACACCCTTTTAGATATTCGCAAATTGATTCTGTTCCTCAAGTATCTTTGAGAGGAGAAGCATACATTAAAAATATGCACGGAATTAAAGATGTTACTTTAAAGTACAGCGACCCATTTAAAAATACTCTCGTATGGCATCAAGATATAGTAGGTCATGGAACTGAACTTCCCCCGGTCGTTGCCTCAATCTATATGATTAAAACACCAAAAACAGGAGGTAACACACTATTCGCGAGTATGGAAGACGCTTATGATAGCATGGAATTTTATATGAAGAAAAAATTAAGTAAATATAATGTTATTTATACTAATACTCGTAATGATATGATGAATTCTTATTTTGATTATACTGGTATAAATCGCGTATTAAATAATGACTTTGATTACAAGGGTACTACAACTTTGACGAGAACACCCTTAATAGTATATTCAAATCGCGAAAAAAGAAGAAAAGCCATTATGCTATCACCATTTAGATTTAATAAATTTGATAAATTATCTTGCGACGATAGTTTTGATTTATATAGAGAAATAATGACAAAATATGTATTTACGCCACAAAATATAGTTGATATTAAATGGGATAAAAATGATTTGTTATTATTTAATAATCGCAAATTAATTCACACATCTACACCAACTATAGAATATAAAAATCAAGAAAGACTATATTATAGTTGCTTTGTAGGAACATCTCAACCAATTATAAAAGGTATTTCTCAATAGTTATATAATTGTGTTACTATCTCCGTATATATATTATTAGATATAATTTCGCTACAAATATCCGATATTGTTTTATTTTCAATATCAATTACTATTATATTTTTATTTTCTTCAAGAGCTTTATTATAATTTATCTCATGTAATTCGTGTATACGCTGGATATGCTCTAATTTAATATTTTTTTCAGATTCCCTACCTCTTCGTTTAATTCTATTAAAACACATATTAGGACACGACCTCAAATATATATAGGCACTTGGGCTCCACAAATCATCGGTGGTTTTATGAAGTTTATGTAAATTATTATATTCGTCAATACTAATACTTTTATCTTCATGTGCCTTTTCAACAAATACATTTTTAATAAAATACGGGCTCCTCTCCATTAATATTATAACATTTGATTTTTCTTGTATCCAACATCTATCCATCCAAACTTTTATTTGAAAATTATAAGTACTATTATCGGTATCATACATATTTTTAAGATATTCCGTCCAATTATCTACAGGTTCTATATCAATTGCTGTTTTATAATTTTTATGAAAATAATTTAATATACTTGTTTTACAGCAACCAATATTACCATCTATCGTTATTATAGGCATTTAATACTTTGTATCTAAATTATTTTTATATATCATCATTTTTTTAATATTTTAGTATTGGAAATTATTTTTTTAAAATTGTGAATATTTAATTCGCTATCCTTCATTTTTATAATTTTAATTATTATTTTGTCCAATATTAATTCTAATTTTTCAGACATCATTGTCGATACATTTTTATCAATATTAATTTTAAAATATTTAAAAACTGATATAATTTTATTTTTTAATTGTTTAGTTACCTTTTTACAGCTATTTAATTTTACCATTCCACCGCTACCACCACCATTTAATTTTATAGATATATCTAATGCCGGTCTCGCAATATTATTTACAAAATCAAGATTCATAACATCATTTGTTAGGTTAGTTTCTTTGTACATAGGTTCATTGACGCCAAAGAAAGCAGCTGTATTGAATGCGCCACCCTTCATTGATGCTTTACTTTTTTTATTACTTTTATTAATAGATACATTACATAATTTATTAATATATTTATCTATATACACCATATGCTCTTGTAATATTTTTTTAACACCTATTTTAAGTGATATTAACGCAGCTATAGCCACGATATTAAATAATATCTTATCTATATAATTAGATAATTCTTCAATTATTTTATCCTTATCTTTTATATTCACCTTTTTATTTTTTTCTATATGTTTTAATATTTCTACCGCACAAAACTTTACTTTTATACAACTTTTCTCTTTATACATAATTACTACTATATAAAATGAAAATAATTATATATAATTAGTAGAATGGAATATTATAATTTAGATAGTGGTTGTTACAATCAGCCTATAAATGCTTTTAATGCCAATGGACGCATAGATGCTATTAATAATAATGGTAATACTTATAATATTAAAAAATCTATAGAAAATGCCACAGAATATCAAACTAACATAATATCTCGCAATATTAATTGTACTGGAGTATCTAAGGTCTTTTTTTCCATTGAAAATATCAATTTATTACAAAGAGGGATTCGCAATAAAATATTAAACGAAACAAACGGGCAATTTAATATTGGAAGACAAAAAGACGATGAGTTGAAAATAGTAATGCGCTCTATTTATTTTCAATATTCAAAGAATTTACCAAATAATATCAATGAACAGGTTTTGGATTTAAATACAAGAGTTATAGATTGGTGTGTCCCTGAAATAATATCTAATATCAAACAAACACAAAGATATATAAGAGACATCAGCACTATGCCCGTGCCTCTTGAAAGATCTGTGCTACCTTCTGGAAAAGGATTAAAAAATCTTGATGTAACAAAAATTTAATTAAATAATATAATATTATAGAAGAATAGATAATAAAAATTAATAAATGAGTAGTTATTCAGATACTGCTTGGGGATACGATGAAGAAAGCTTAGGACTTGACCCTGAAACAAAATTGAAATTTGTACCTACAGATAAAGAGTTAAAATTATTCAAAGAGGAGAAATCAAATTTATACAAAGGGACATGGATGGTTTGTTTTATATATGGATTATCCGCATTGGCATTATTATCGGTTCTGTTTTTTACTGATTGGGGAAAAACTTATATTTATGAGAAGTTTTTACCTGCCGTTGTAACATACGTATTGGGAGCAATATTAATAATACTTTATCTTGTATTCTCCATATTTGCTTTAAAACCTCGTAAAATACTTTCTAAATTAGAGCCGATACCTATATGTCCGGATTACTGGAAATTAGAAGAAGTAAGCCAAAGTGAAAAACAACATATTTATAAAAATATTACAGAATACAATAATGAAGAAAGTACCGATTGTACGGCAGATACTATGGGCTTTTCAACTAATAATAGTATTTCTTATATTATTAATAATGATATAGCTAATAAAATCACAGAAGATTCACAAGCCTTAGAATATAAATGTAAACCTGATAAATTTGTTTTTGGTGAACCAAGTGATATTCAAAAAATGAATAATTATTTATATGAAAAAAGCGGTGTGCCCGATAGTGAATTTAAATATAAAAAAAACGACGTTAATAATAATGAATATTTATATAAAGTAGGCACAGGTACAAATAATAGTAATTATATCACATATGATGGTAAAGCAGAAGCATCGAGTGATGAGTTAAAAAAATATGCGCAAATATCTGGGATGTATAAAGAAAGCTGGGTAAAGCCAACAGAAGCAAATAAGAATATAGCATTCAATCAAGGTCTATATAGTAATATTGATATTAATACCGCAGATCAAGAATGGAAAAAATATCCTTTAATATGTAATCAAATATATCCAGGAATATTAGATGAATTAGAACAAGATAAAGGCGATAAGTTAAAATGTGAATTATCTAAAGTATGTGGTATTTCATGGAGTAAATTAGATTGCTATGAACAAAAAACATAATGGATATAAAAGTTTATTGTAAAATAGATAATAGATAAATTTCTTAAAAACTTTTACAAATCCCAAATGTTTTTCTATGATATTTAGTCAACCCATATTTATATATGGCTTCATGGTGTGATTTTGTACCATATCCTTTATTTTTATTAATATCGTATAATAATAAGATTTCATCGCTCTTTACGAGTTCTTTAATATATTTTGTATGATAGTCTTTTGCTAATATTGAAGCAGCCGCTATAGCAAGATATTTAGAATCTCCTTTGGGAACACATTCATATTCAATAAATTCACTATCTTCTCCCGGAGGTGTATATGGTTTAAAATTAGGTCCATCAATATATAAATAATCAAATTGACTTTTTTTATATGCTTCGCCAATAGCCCGGTGCATTGCTTTAATAGTAGCATTTAATATGTTAATATTATCTATTTCACCATTTGACACTTCACCGATTCCATAAGTAATACAATTCTCTTTAATATATTTTGCTAAAATATCTCTCTTTTTTTCCGATAGTTTCTTTGAATCTTTTATCATTTTATATGTTTCGTCGGGAAATGTTTTAGGCAAAACAACACATGCCGCTATAACTGGTCCAATAAAAGTTCCCCTCGCTACTTCATCAACTCCGGCAATTATTCTATTATTATCGGGAATGATATATTCGGTCATTTTTAATTTCGTTTACTGCGTTTAATAGTTAAAAACTATTTTCTTTTATATGATTGTAGAAACTAATCATATTATCATTTTTTTATATTTTTGTACCCTCGTGGCGTAATTGGATAACGCGTTCGACTTCTAATCGAAAGATTGTGGGTTCGAGTCCCATCGGGGGTACAAGAATTACATATTTATTTTTCTATAAAGAAAAAAGAGTACATAATCAATATTTTTTTATAATTTTAACAATTTTATATTTTTATTATTATTTTCGCAATTATGTACTCTTTTTATTTCACATATATATTAAATATGAAATGTTTATCTTTCATTGATGATATTTATAATTACATACTTAATATCTTTCACTCTAAAAAAGAGAGTAATTATGAAGAACTTAAAATATTATTAAACACCAACGAAGATATTAGCGATAACTATGAAAACCATAAATATTACTATTTAGAATAAAAATTGATTATAGAATATTTTATATGAGAAATTATGGAGCAATACATTGTGATGCGTCGTGTCGATCACGAGTTTATAGCTTTATTGGATTCTTTCATTATAAATGCTGTCAAAATATTATTAATGATATATATATTTATGACCTTTATAATTATAAATGCCTTTGTCAGGATTTACTATTTATAGGGGGGTAGCTACGTTAACCGATAAATAAAGATAATTTTTATATATAATATTATTTTTTTATTTATATTTAAAAAAATAAGATAATTATACCAATAACATAATATTAGTTATGAATACGAATGCAAGTAATACTACGAAAATATATTGAATTATTATATTTCCTTCCGTATACATATTATACACATTACTTTCTGAAGCATTAAATCTTTCTATAAAATTCTTATAATCTGTAACATTGAAAACGCTGTATATGATTATTAATAATAATATTGCTAAAGCTATCATTTTAATAAATTGTTTATAACTTTCGTTAGTATATAAATTAGTATTGGTGCTTGCCAATAATCCTAACACTACTCCTACTGCTGTGAAAATAGTACGATTAACTGATTCGAATACGGATGTTTTAGATAGTAAAATATTATTTTCAAGTTTATTCATGTTTTCTATATATATATAAGCAATATTTTTATATTAATAAGAATAATCCTATAATAACAATTATTATCCCTATAAATTGTTTTAAAGTTATTATTTCATTGAATAATAAATATGATAATATTAGTGTTATAGTAGGGTAACATGATATAATAGCAACACTTATTGCTAGTTTATATTCATCACTATTTAAAGAAACTATGTAATTATATTGGCAAATTAAATAAATTAATGTAACAAATATAAATAATAATCCGATTATTGAAAAATCATTGTTTTTTTTGATATTATTAATATCATTTATAATAATTTTATAATTATTATTATATAATAAATATGGTATGCTGATTAAAAAACTTAATAATACCATAATAAATATAATACTAATATTATTAATTTTGTAATTTTGTAATACTTTATATATTATGGGATTTAATCCAAATGTAAAAGCTGTAATTATATGTGTTATCATTTAATATTATCTTACATTTTTAATACATGATAAATAAGGATATTTATCATATAATTTGAATATAGCTTTTTCCTTCATTTTAGCTTCTATCATAATATCAATATGTATATTATATTTATCTGGTATTTCTAATAAATATTCTGGTAATTTTTCTATATAGTCGCTATGATGTCCACATTTACCATTACCTTGCTCGCTAACATGGAATTTAGGTTTAATGTTTCTTTTTTTCCAAGTTTCCAATATTTTAGGAATATAGTTAGAAGGTATATCAAATATTTCATATGGATGTATTATATTATAACAATCATAATGATGTGTATCAAATACAACCGGAATATTGACTTTTTCCGAAACTTTTAGACAATCTTCTATTGAAAAATTTCTTTCGCAATTTTCTAAAACTAAACGTTTTTTACTATGTATCGGTAATTTATTATAATTATCGCACCACCTCTCAATAGTTTTTTCTTTATCACCATATATTCCACCCCCATGTATTACCATAACGGAATCTTCACCCAATTCCATGAGTTCTAAAACATTAGCATGATAATCTAAATCATTTATAGTATTATCAATTACATTTTTGTTTGGACTTCCTAGACAATTAAAGTGTCCTGGATGAAATGTAAGGCGCTGATTATATAACTTAGATTTTTCACCTATTTTTTTTAATAAATCTTTAGCAAAATCAAAGTTGTATTTAGGAGCTTTAGGATTAGATATATGTGGAAACAATTCACTTGATAATCTAAATACTTTGATACCATTTGCTTCGTTCCAATCCATCATTATTAAAACATCTTGGAGATTTTCTATTATTTTAGCTTGTAAATGCTCTACTCCTTTTGTTAATAGTGTTTTTAATATAACACTACGTGATGAAAACACCGTCGGGCAACATTCGCGAAGTTCAATATTTAAGCAGCAAAGACCTAACTGAATAGGTTTATTTTCACTATAAAATTTGTTGTATTCCATTTTATACTATGTGTGATAATATATCTCACTATATTATCATATCATTTTTTACAAATTATAGAATATTCAATCATAAAAAAAAGAGTACATAATTTTATTTTTTATAGAGATTTATAATTTTTAAGATTTTCAAAAGTTTTTAGAGATTATGTACTCTTTTTATAGCTATTATAATTAATACTTTTGGATATGCTTAATTAATACCATAATATCTTAGTACCTTTGCTAATAATATATGGAGGTTACTATGTAATAAAAAAAGAGTACATAATTTTATTTTTTATAGAGATTTATAATTTTTTATATTTTCAAAAGTTTTTAGAGATTATGTACTCTTTTTATGGCTATTATAATTAATACTTTTGGATATGCTTAATTAATACTATAATATCTTAGTACATTTGCTAATAATATATGGAGGTTACTATGTAATAAAAAAAAGAGTACATAATTTTATTTTTTATAGAGATTTATAATTTTTAAGATTTTCAAAAGTTTTTAGAGATTATGTACTCTTTTTATAGCTATTATAATTAATACTTTTGGATATGCTTAATTAATACTATAATATCTTAGTACATTTGCTAATAATATATGGAGGTTACTATGTAATAAAAAAGAGTACATAATTTTATTTTTTATAGAGATTTATAATTTTTAAGATTTTCAAAAGTTTTTAGAGATTATGTACTCTTTTTATAGCTATTAACAAAAGAATATATGGTTTTATTTATAGTAGTTTCTACACAAAATAAATAATGTAAAATTATACCAGCTATAAATAATGTTATAGTTATTAATATAAAATCTAACACATTTAGATTAAATACATATGATATTAATCCAGCACCTATAATAGTAAAAATAACATCTATTATTGCGATATCAAATAATCTATAAGAATGAACACCCTCGCCTTCTTTTCCAAACACATATCTATATTCTTTAAATATACACATATTAATATTATCTATATTCAATGCATATATAAAATTGACCTTATAAATATTAAAATTGATATAATATATCGTATTAACAATATATACGCGAACATAAAATGAATTACGACATGATATTTGAAATTGTATTTTCCAACGATACAATTTTTAAAAACATTAATCTTGAAGAAGCAGAACTTATATTATGTACCTATAAAAAAGCATCTTATAATACTGATATTATAAGACCGATAGAAATAGACAAGGGTGAACGTGTGTGTAATGAAGTTTATAATGCTATTTCGCAAATCATAATTAGGAATAAGTTTGATATATTTCAAAATAGAAAAAATAGCATATATAAAGATGAAGATTTTGAAGTTGATTTTAGTGATATGATTTGCGAATATAAGTATTTAGGTGATATAGCTAAAAAAAGATTTGATTATATAATAATATCTGATTATATTGAATTTTTGAAAAATTGTACTTATTTAATTAGCCAGCATGAAGAAATTATTATTACAAAAAACTATAAAAAATTTATTAGTGAGATTGGTCTCGTGTTTAATATTAATATCTTAAATAATTATCCAGAAAGCACCGATGGTATTGATGATGATGAAGAATATTTCAAAGAAAAGTTAATAGAAACGCATTTATATATATAAAAAATTGATACTTATATATTATATATTTTTTATATAATGATGTATCAATGTATTATGAAAAATAACATTCACGAAAGTATATATGATATTTCTGAATATATATACTTTTTATTGGAAGGTAATATGTATTCAGATGAAAAAAAACTGATATATGATTTAAATAATTTTATTGATAATTATATTAATAATATGACATTATATGAGTTAAATAATGTCATAATACATTATGGAATTAATAATGCTGTCGCAAAATATAGAGAAGATAATGATATATCTAATATAGATAGCAATAATTTTATTAGAATAATTATTAAAAACCTTGTTAAAGAAACATATAAAATTGACATAGTTTAAACTATACAAATACATATTCGCTTTCATAATTTTTATCCATTAATAACTGATTTTTTACATTTGTTATTGTTTTTGTATCATAAATATTATAAAAAATATTATTTATTTTAATCATTTTTAGACCACTTCTCGTTTTATATATATTGAAAAAAGTATCATTTATTTTGATTTTTTCGGTTGTCTGTATCTTGCCTCCATTTTTTCCCATATATCTATATTTTTGAAATTTTTTAATTTTTATACATAAAAAAATAAAAATTGATTAGATATAAAGATTTATTATATATTATAATATAACAATGAACGTGCTCCTCCCCAAGAACTTTAACGTAGACAAGATTAAGTATTCGGAACTTAAAATTATGAAATCCGGTGCTAAGTCTGTTTATCTTAATTATTCTGGTAGTAAAATTAATATCCAAACCCCAGTTATGAATATTCCTTACGGGGTTAATGACAATCAAAAGTTTATTAAGGATGATCCTAAGAGAAAAGATGAAGCTCCTAAGTATGACATCACAGTATCATTCAAAGGTTTAGACGAAAATCCCAAGATGAAAGTATTTCACGATAAAATGAAGGAATTGGAGC
>Ga0222716_10000298_pt1 | contig 41414 bp, 46 predicted proteins | sample C33_13DmetaG_FD_165044 | JGI IMG/M metagenome (GOLD analysis project Ga0222716, IMG submission 165044) | Estuarine water microbial communities from San Francisco Bay, California, United States - C33_13D | ecosystem: Environmental > Aquatic > Marine > Unclassified | place: USA: California... | reverse complement strand
ACGGTCTTCTACAGAACCTGTCCAAATTAGTAAATCACCAAAGATTAAAGAACCGGTATTGCTATTTTCAAGTATAGTTATTCTATTACCTATGTCGCTACCATTGAGCAAAAGGTTCGCTCCAGTAATATGTAATGCTCCAGATACCTGCATAGTATTAGATGAAGCATCTAACCTAGCTAGTTCAACTCCTGACTGTCTAAATATCAGGGAACCGGATAATAACGTATCTTTTAACGGCATCTTTAAATATTATTTAAATTACTAGTTGTCTCTGAAGTTACTTTCACAGCAGATTTACTGTATAGCTTCTTATTATTAAACGACTGTGCATTAATAGCATCAGTAATAATATGTCCTAATAAATTAATGTTAAACTCTGTTTTAACTATCCTATCATTACCCTGTACTATTTCTGTTGACGTAGTATAAGTATCAATCATAGCTCTAAATCTAAATTTAGAAGGATCGCCCCAATATGAATCAGAAGCAAAGTTTATGCCTTCTACAATTTTATTGTTTTGTTCTATATAATCTGTAAAAATTATACAGCTATATACTATATTTACATAATCTGGTATGGCTACAGCATAGTATTCTTTTGCTGGCTGTCTATTATTCAACACGCCAAATCTATCGTATACGTTTTTCTTAGAAAACTTCTTTTCAAATATACCAAAGTTTTGTGGATTATTACCGTCTAGTTTATTTCCTAGGGTTCTATTCTTTTCTATACTGTCTCTTCTAAATACAATAAGTGGTGCTTGCATCTTACCGTTTTTATCACGGTAATAACCGTCTTTCTGCATGGCTGCCCAACGTTCAGGAGAACCATATACAAGTGGTACGTTTACTTTTTTCCCGTTTTGAGTTACAGAAGGTTTTAATACATCGTTAAAGTAATAGTAAATAGCTTCATCAATGTCTTTTATACCTATAGATAAGTTCTTTACATTATCATTATCTCTTCTTATTTGATTTGCACGGTTTTGAAGATCAGGTACACCAGCTTTGCCCTGTATTTCTACTCCAGTATCTGGGTTTTTATAGGGCTGTATAGACTCTTGGGAAAGTCTTCCTTGTGATTTAGGAGCTAGTGGTTTATCTGCCATACTTTCTACTTACATGAGTTCTAAATTGTTTCTTGAAAGAGGCAAAGATATCAAAAAGCTTTTCTAACTTTTGATCGTCCGGATATTTTTTTAATACGTCTTTATACTCATCGTAGGCTTTGTCTATAGCTTTATCTACACCCCTTAAAGGAGTATATTCTATATCCCAAGATATAGTACCAGTTTCAGGATCTACTCCTGTTTTTTTTGTTTTAAAGTTAGGAGTATCTTGTACCCATCCTTGTTCTAATATATCTTTTATTTTCATCTTACTATATTAAGTCCTACTTTATCTGCTCTAGTTAAATGACAATCTACTATTATAGATAGAGAAGAGCCAAAATTTTCACCGTAGGTAGCAAGGTTATAACTCTTATCTCTACCTAAGAATAACTCATTTTCTCTTACTGTATCTACTTCGTAGTAGTCATTGTGCCATTCTACTATATCACCTACTTCAGGAACAACAGAAACATCAACTAAATCCTGTCTTATAAACGCAAATGATGCTTCTCTACCTAAATCAGGTCCGAATTCCTGTATATCAATTACTTGATCGCCTCTAGTTATTAAGCAATTAAGTTTAATAGCGTTCCAAAAAGATTTCTGAAGAGATTCCCCATATAAGTTAGTAGCAGAATCTTCTAAACTAAGTTTATGATAAAGAATTTCTTGCTCTACTATATCTTTTACTAGTTCTCTATTTATATTTACTAGTAAGTTAAAATCTCTATTACTTCCGAATAACATCTACTTCTTTTCTATTGTGTTGTCTCCTATTTTTACTACTTTAATAGGAGGGTATTTACTTAAAGCATTATTTTTTAAAGCGTTAAATGCTTCTGTACCGCTTTTTTGTGATATAAGCTTAACTTTTAAGTTTTCTCTACCTTTTCCCATATCACCAGCAAGAGTTACAGTAGTAACACCAGGTAAAGCTCTGATTAATTCAGCAACTTTACTAGTATTCTCCCCGTCATAAACTACTTGTATCATACCTTCATAGGTAAAAAACTCTATTTCTGATATTATGTTCGCTAATTTCACTATCCTATATAAATTGTATAAGGAACATCACTTAAAGTCTTCCTTAAATTGTCTGATTCTGCTGCTTTTCTTTCTAAAAGTGAAGATCTTGAAGTCTGATCAAGCATTTCACGTAAATTTTCTATCAAAGCTGTTTTTTCTGATCTAGCATCAGTTAAAAGGTCGGCTTGATTGAGAGTAGCTTCTGATCCAGGTACTGGTACTGTTTGGTACTTACCTCTTACATAAGCTAACAGCTCTTTTGCTAATGCTAATGTATATCTATATATCCAGTCCCTACCCACACTATTAATTTGAGTATATTGAGGGTTTGAATAAGGTACTTCTCCTACATTAGTTATCAATCCTGTATTAGAACCATCAGTAATCTGTGTTTTATCACTTACTTTGTAGTATTCAAATCTTAAATTATAATTTGTTGTAGGTATAGGGAAAATAGTTAATTGATTATTAACTAATTCGAAAGAATAGGACGATCTTCTTATCTGGTCATTAAATTCTATAGCTTGAACCTTTAACATGTCATAAGAAGCAGGCATTAACAAGAAATTTACCCCTGGGCTAAATGATCCAAAGTCAAAAGCATCCATTAACGACTGAATACCTGTGCCAGTACCTGCGTACGGATCAAAATAACGTAAAATTGCAGGTGGAGCATCATAAAATACTCTTCTTATCTCAATTCCACCTGTAATTCCATTATCAAGTGCCCATTGATCTAAATCATACTGCTGTTGTGATGCAGTTACTCCTAGAGAACCAGTAAATTTAGTTACAAATCCGCCCACTTCAGCTTCAGTACCGTAGTTCTTACTAATATTAATTATCCTGTCTAAAGTAGGATTAATTACTTTATTGTTAGCTGAACTTCCAGTGCTTGAGCCCTCTAAAGATAGGTAATTTTCCCTTATTTTATATTGAAATACTTCGTTTCCATACGTAGTAACAGCTTCTTCAAAACAAGCATAAAGCGAACCCGATTGTAATTCTACATCCATCAATGGGTATCCTAGTCTTGTAGCACAAAAAGATGCTACCTTATCAGCATCAGTTTGAAAAGCAGTATCTGTATCGTAAAATCCGAATGGTGTCTGCCCGGATGTGAAAGTTGAGCTACCATTCCATATAGATATATTGGCCATTTATTACAGTTTTATATAAATAGCAAAAAAAAAAGAGGCCCGAAGGCCTCTCTTTATCTACATCCTAAAGGTAAGATTAGATCTGAGCTAAGTCAGAAATAAAGATTTTACCGTAGAATTCAGGTCTGATCATCTTCTTAGCGTATCTTGTCATTAGACCTTTTCTTGGAGTGAAAGTGTCTGGATCGTACACTAGAGGAGTCATCATTAATGGTACATAAGGTGCATATACAGCTCCTGTTTCTAGGAATTGTGAACCTCTGAAACCTAATAATAAGATGTTCTCAGTCATGTATGGGTTTTTGTATACTTTGAATCTGTTCGCTAACGAACCTACTCTTTGTACTCCCATGTTGAATTCCATTGCATCTCCGTCAGTTGCAGCAGCATATCCAGGAATAGATTCTAGGATAGTAGCTACGTTTGGTGAACATACGATGAAGTTAGCACCACCTCTTAAAGTTTTTTGGTGGATTTTGTTAGATACTTTTTGAACTTTAGTTCCTAAAGTTTGGAACCACTGTCCTTGAGTATTGTAGAAATCAGAAGTAGAAGTAGACCAAGCATTGTTTAACCATACTTTGTTGTTTTCTGCTGACCATCTTTCTGTAGTTCTAGCATCTTGGATAAGCATGTCTAGGATCTCAAGATCAATCTCCATAGAGATATACTCACTCAATAATGAAGTTAACTCAGCCTCAGCGTCGATGCTGTGGTAAGCGTTAAGATCTTGAGCGAATTCTGGAGTCCATTGTGCTTTTAGTTTTCTTGTCTTAGCAACAATCGCCTCAGAAGCAAGTTTTACGTCGATTTCTGGGATAGTGATTGAGTTATCTACTACGTTAGTACCTGCAGCTTCAAAGTCTCCTCTGTCATTGTCTACTGGCTGTACGTGATATAGTACTGATCCGTTAAATACGTTGTCAATAGTAGTATCAGATTTCTTAACAACGAAAGTAACGTTGTTTCCAGATACTGTTGTGTACTTAGCGTAATTAGTTACGTTAGTAGATCCAGATAAGATTTGGAATGCTCTAACACCTAAGCTATCAAAGTTAGTTGATGACATATCTACTGTTACTGTGTAGAAGTCTCCAGGATTAACTCCGTTTTCATAAGCGATAGAAGCAGAAGTTGCAGATCCTGTAGCGTTTGAAGTTACAGCTAAAGAATTTTGGTTGATTGAGTAACCAAATTTACCAGCACCGTAAAGACCTCCGTCTACTTCTTCGTCTACTCCAATTTTAGCAGAAGCAGAAGAAACATTACCGTATAGGTTGTCTCCATCAGCTCTACCGTTAGTTGCAGTTCCGTATTTAAAGTCTAGATAGAATACTAGACCAGATGGTAGGTTCATTGGTTGTACTGATACGAAGTCTTGAGCTACGATTTGAGCGAATACCTTTCTTACTAAAGGTAAAGCTACACCTGCCCACTGCTCTCCAGCACCTGCACTAAATGTTCCACCACCTACATTTGTTGTGTTAGCTTCTGCTACGATTTGTTTTGCTTGGTTTTCTAAGATTACTGCCATGTTACCTTGTACACGTGCATCTTCGATACCTTCTAACAATCCAGAAGAAGCCCACTTGTCTGCTAATCTAGCAGAGTCAGCTTGCATACTTTTATAAGTATTCGAGCTTTCTAATAGGTTTTTAATTTCCATAATTGAAATGAGTCGTTAATTATTTAATAATTCCAGCTAATTTTTGCATTCTTAGAACAGCTTCTGAAAGTACAATGTTTTCTGCTGGCTTATTAGCAGTAGTTCCTGTAGCTTTAGATGCCATTCCTTTAAATTTAGATTCTGAAACGTTTTCTTTTTTAGTAGTAACTACATTTTCAGAAACTGTTTCAAAAACTAATTTTACTTCTTTTACTGTTTCGGCTTTGTCGAAAGCAGCAATAATGTTTACTTTTTGAGATTCAGATAAAGTGTTTGCTTTAAAGATTTTGTTGACATAAAGTAATTTAGAATTCAATAGATTTACTTCTGAAAGTTCTTGTTTAAGGCTTTCAACAGTTTCTAAAGCTTCCTTAAGAGTGTCGTTTACGTTGTGGTCTTTTGTATCAGATTGTGCTTCTACTTGATTTGCAGTATCTTCTTCAACTACCTCTCCGTCTACTTCTTCTTTTTTACCTTCTTCAACTTCTTCTTCACTAATACTTTCTAGTTCTCTTAAAAGTTCGTCTAAATCGATTTCCTCATCATCAGCAGCCGGTTCTTCGATTGCTTCAGGCTCATCACCTAAACCTTCGATATCACCTGCATCTAAATCAGCACCGATTTCTTCTTCACCATGTCCCATTTCTTGTGAAATGATGTCACGGATAAGATCTTTAAACTGGTCAACGCTAAGGTCTCCCAAGTCTTCGTCACCTTCGACAGCTTCAGCATCGTCTTCAGATTCTTCTGAATCATCCTCTGCTTCTTCTTCGTCAGCAACTTCTTCTTCTTCAGCTTCGCCAACTGGTTCTACTTCTGTAAGTTCTTCTTCTACTGTTTCTTCAACAGATTCTTCTTTAGAGTAATCTCCTTCTTCTAGCTCTTCTTCGATTTCGTTTACTACTTCTTCTTCGACAGATTTATCTTCCATTTCTTGAAGTTTAGCAGCCAACATATCTTTTAAGTGCGGAGTCAAAGATTCTTCTAAAGCTTCTTTTGCGTTAACAATAGCAGCTTCTCTTACAGATTTAGCTTCAGCAATAGCTTGCTTGAATAAATCTTTGTTTGACATTTTGACTAAAAATTTGTGGTTTCGTGCGATTATTTAGAATCGCAATGTGAAGTTAATTTTTTTATCGATACAGTATAAGTGACTGTATATTCTTATATAAATATATACTATTTACAAAAACAAGAAACCCGGCTGATTGGCCGGGCTTTAAAGTGTAGCGGTGTTAAATTTTTAAGAATCTAAAAGGTCTTTTATTTCGTTTTTAAAAGCATCTTCTTTAGTAAGTTCTGCTACTTCTTCATTTTTCTTTTTATTTTTAGCATGGCCGTGATTGCTTTCAGTTAAAACTTTTAATTCCTCTACTGGGATGTTTTCAACTGTTTTGCTTCCTTCTTTGAAGAATACGTCGTAATGAGTAACTACATGCTTACCTTCAGCGTTTTCTACTAAAGTGTGCTGTCCTTCTAAACAGATACCATATCCGTAAGTTTCATGTACTACATGTGCAGCACAATCATGCTCGAATCCTGGTGCAGACTCTTCTACTTCTTCTTCGTTAATTTCTTCTTCTACTTGTGCAGGAACAGGTCTTTTGTTCTCTGCTAAAAATTTTCTTAAATTAAACTCGTTTTTCATAATTATGATCTTAAAATGTCGTTAATAATATTATCTAGATTAGCGTATTTTGACACTTTTACTTTTCCTTCATTTAATGAAATAGGGTTCATAAAAGCCCCATGTGTTGAAGGATTAGAAACAAAGTCCCAACATACTAATTCAAAATCAGGTTGAACTTCTAAAGTACCCTCATTTGTTTGTTGTACTGATCCAGTACCTCTAGATGATATACCGATAGTATGCCCGGCCTTAATAATTTCTTTTACAATGTTACCTGCAGGTGTATTTAGTAGTTCTACTTTACCCATTAGGTCATTTCCTTTCCACCAAAGTTCTTTTACAATATGAGAAGCGTTCTTTAAAGATACCACTGGTGATTCTGGATGGTCTAATTCTCCAAAAGCATTGCCGTTGTCAACAAACTCTTGCATGTACTTTTTAGCTTCTCTTTCTAGAATAGCTTTTGAATAAACACGACCATTTTGATTCTGAGCTGTTGCTCTTTGCATCACACCTTCAACCTCGAATACACCAGGTCTGGTTTTCGATTCTTTGATCGTAGGTCTAAATGGCGTAACGTCTACTAATAATTGTGCCATGTTATTTTTCGTTTTCGTTAACAGGTGTAAACATTGTTTGCTTAGGCTCTTCTTCGATCTCTCCTGCTGCTCTAGCTGCATCAATTTCTGCTCTTGAGATTGTTTTTACTTTAGGGGTATCTAATCCTTTTGTAAATCCTACTTTTGTTACAGGTCTAAGATCTTTATTGAAAGCTGATTCAATAGCTGGTGCTAAGAAACCTCCTACCTTAAGTCCATCTTCATTTCTAATCTCACCTAATCTATCATATACCTTTTGGATTTTATTTCTAGTATTATCATAGTACTTTTCAATATCTGTTACTATGTTTTCAAGGTCTAAGATAGCGCTTTTCATTCCTTCAAAGCCTGCATAATCATCGGCAATACGAGCTAATTCTTGAGTAGCAGCTTCATTAAGCATATCTTCATTAAGTGTCTTCTTAATAATCTTTTTTATAGCTTCTTTTAACTGCTCTTGTTTACCCATAGCTTTTTTGATAGCTTTGTCTTTAGCAGCCATATAATCATCTCCATCGATGTCTCCATCTCCGTCGTGATCTTTACCTTTCTTTTCAGCCATTCTAGAAGGTCCTGCTCCGAATTCAAAGTCAATTTCATATTCTTGACCAATAAATTCCATTACCTCCATTGCTTCTTCTTGTTCACTAAAGCCTGAATCAGCAGCTTTATCTCTAATGATGGATTTAATATCTTCTCCTGATCCTCTATATTCGTTTACTTCTTCTTCTTTCTCGTCTAGTCTATCGTAGTTTGCATCAATATAGTTATCAAACTCAGCAATAGCGTCTTCAGGTCCTACTTTACCGACTTTAATTTCTTGCTGATGTGTCTGTAGGAAGTCTTTTAATAGTACGTTAAATCCAGGAATCTCGCCATATTTAGCTCTAATCTCTCTAGCTACAGCTATAATGTTTTCCTTAGGATCTTCTTTGATCATACCTTTTGCTTTCTTAGCATCTTTCTCGATTTGATCTCTTTCTTTATCGGCGATTGATTTTGGAAGTTCTTTCTTTCCGGCTTCTTTTTTTTCTTTTAATCTTTCGATAGCAGTATTAATTTGCTCTTCTGTATATCCTTCTTTTAAGGTAGCTTTTTTAAGATCGTTGAAAGTATCTTTATCAGCAGCTCCTCTTTTTACCTCTTTAGGTTGATCGTTTTTATCGACATGAGAAGAATCTTTAGCTAGAAGGTTAATATAGTGATTAGGATCTTTTTCTAAATTATCTTTAGCTTTTTTCTCAGCTTTTAAATAATCTTCAGGTGAGACTCCTAAATGAGGTAGTTCAATACCTGAAGCGTTGAGCTCTGCTCTTATACCCCTATCCAAGGTGTCAAGTGAATAAGTTAAAGCAGGTCTATCGTCGTATACTTTTACATTTTCGAATGCCTTTTGCGGAGCTTCGAAAAGCATGTTTCTTGTTTTTAGAATACTAACTGTACTGTCAAATCCATCGTAGTTTGATACAAACATAGGATATTGTTGTCTCATTTGACGTACAAATTCTTTTTTTGACATAGTACCTTCTTGTACGGCTCTATACTTTTCTGTTACAGTTATTGCTCTCATATTTTATAAATAGTCAAATCCTTTCGTATGCGACGGCCTCTTTGGCCTACTTACTTGCTTGTAACCTATTTTAGTTAATGTCTTTTTTGCTCTATGTTCTTTACCGAATGCTTTAGGAGTTGCATATTGAGCTCCTGCACCGGGGGTAAATGAAGCACCGCCTGCATTAGTAACGTTAGCTTCATCTAACTCCTGCATTACTTCTTTAACTAGTACTACAAGATCTGCTCTTTTCATTACAGGTTCTTTAGCTCATTTACTAGTTCATAATACTGCATTAAACTTACTAGATGATTATCGGTAATTTTTTCCTTTTTCTCAATAGGTTTAATACTTTTAGATATTTCATCTAATTTAATCTTTATTACTTCGTCCTTAACTTTACTACTTAATTTTTTAACCTCATTAGAAATGCTTTTAAGTTCTTCATTTACTACTGTGAATAAACGTGTATTAGAATTGACAGAAGTAATAAATTCTCTAAGTATATTTTTTTGCTGAGGGAGTAGCTCTCTATATTTAGAATTAAACTTTTCTAATAGGATCTTGAATGTAAGTAATCGTAAATCTTTTTCATATTTACCGTACTCTTCAATAATAGTTTCTTTTACTTTATCTTGATCTTGAGAACTAGAAGTTAAATGTTCTAATAGAGTAGTCTTATTATCGACTAGTATTTGAGGATTAACTAAGTTACTAGCGTTTTGAGCTTCAAGTAAACAGTATAATGCAGCCAATGGTTTATAGTCTCTAACCTGAATACTAAAGAAGTCTTCAATATTATAGTTTTCCTTGATTTCAGAAATGAGCTCGTATTTTAGCTGTTTAAGTTTTTTCTGATCTATCTTTCTAGAAACTTCTGTTATAGTCGAAAGAATAGCTTCAGCTTTACTTTGACTAACATTTCTATTTTTTATAATAAATTCATACAGTTTGAACTCTCTAGATAGGGTTGTTTTACCGGCGAAATACTTCTTTATCATACTAATAGCAGCTGATGGGCTGTTACTGAGTGTATCGGCGGCAATTTGCTTAACTAAAAGTTCAAAAAGTAAGCCGGTATTTTTAAATTTGGAATGCTTAATCTTCATTATACACGTTTACTATATATAAATATGTATTAATTACCTAAATCTTTGATGTTGTCTTCATTGAGTAATTCCGGTTCAACAACATCAGATTTATCGAATACAATATTTTTAAGGGATTCTTTATTTTTTAAGTAAACTGCTTGGGTTTTATAGCTTTCCATAACGTTATCGTTGTCAGATGGATAACCTCCTTTCATACCGTGTTGCCCTAAAGGGTCTCTTCCTCCTAATGCATCATTAGTACCGTATATAGAAGCTTTTTCTCTAGGTCTACCGCCTTCAGGTCCAGGTTCTCCCCACTTAGGTTCCATTTCTGAGTAACCTTGTGGTAGTTCATCTGGTGATCCTCCTTTAGGTGTATTTGTAGCTCTTCGACCGTACATCGATGCAAGGTCGTGAGGTGTACCGTAAGTAACGCCTGATTTAGCAGGATCGTTTCCTTCGTTTTCAATCTGTGCAATTCTAAAGTTTCTCTTGCTATCTTCTCTTACTAGTTCTCTCATTTCCATATATTGGTCTTCAGATAAGTCAAATATATTTTCATAGATGTAATCTGAAGAGAATAGCTTAGTATCTTTCATTTGATTAGCAAGATCAATCTTCTCTTTTAATAAAGCGACTTTTTCTTGTTCAAATATAATAGATGGAGTGGTAAGTTTGACCTCAAAGTTAGTTAAGCTCTCTCCAGTAAATCCTTGCGTGTATAAATGAACCAAAGCAATTTTAGTGAGCTCTGATTCTAAAATTTTCTGGATGCGTTCTACAGTTCTTGCAAATCTAATATCTTCTGCTGCAAGTGTTGCTTTTCCTTGTAAGTCTCCTTCATAACCAAAATATGCTTTTGGAATCTTAAGAGCTGCAAACATCTTCTGTAGTAAATAGTTTACATCGGTAATACCGTCGTAATCTAATCCTTTAGTAGTTTCAATACGAGTAGAAGTATCTCCTCCTCTAACTGGTAGGTAGAAATCTTCCATCATATTCTGCATATTGAAACGTAAGTTGTACTGACCATCATCTCCGATATAAGGAGTCTTTTTCATTTGATTGATAGTCTTTTGCATAAACTGCTCTACCTCTTGTGGTGGAATAGCCCCTACGTTAATGTAGAACATTCTCTTTTCTGGAGCTCTCATGATTCTATGAATTAACATAGCATCTTCCATTAAAGTAACTTGCTTAAAGATCTTTCTAGCAGGCTCTAAATAAGAACGTCCATAAGGAAGGTAGTTAGTATCAGAGATTAATCTAAAGTGTGCAATTTCGTAGTTATCAAATTCAACTACTCTCTGCTCTGCCTTTCTTTTAGGCATATAATTCGGATGCTGAGATGAAGCTAAACCGTCTGGGTCTAGTTTGAATGTTACTTTAGCTGGATTGTCAGGATCTAATCCTTCCTCTCTCACCATGTGGTAAACTGTATAAGGTAGAACATTATAAACTCCGAACTTCTCTGCTATCTCAAGTTTTAGGAAAAAGTCTCCGTATTTACACATGTTCCGAGTCCATGACCATAAGTTAAACTCGATGTTTAACACATCGTAAAATAAGTTATAAAGTACTCGTTGAATATTTTCGTCTGTAGATTTAATTGATAAAATCTCATTTTGATCATTTTTTACTGTTGATTCGTCAGCTAAGATGTCTAATGCAGAAGCAATAATTGGATCAGTATCCATAGCTTCATAATCAGAATATAATTGAATCCTTAACGTCTGGTAGTTAAGGTTCGGATTAAAGATATTTTTGTTATTGTAAATATACAGACGGCTGAATCTATCAACTAAGGAATTTGTCTGGTATCTACCTGTAGATTGTATTTGATTTACATCAGCAATTTTAAGTTCATCACCTCCTACATTCCTAACAATAACGTCATTAGAAAATAATCTTCTTAATCTGCCAAATAATGAAGTGTCCGCCATTCCGGTATATTTTATATATAAATAGTTCTATTTTAACAGCCAGCGAATATCTTCTTCGCCATAGGCTGTCTTAGTAAGATACGGATTTTCTCTCTGGATAGCAACATTTGTCATTACAGCTTGGTTCCTGGCGTTAAGATTATTAAAAGAAGATAGCTGTGCTCTAGCTAAATCCATACCTTGCTGTCTTAATCTAAGAGCAGTATCACGTACATACAGAGCTGTTGCACATGCCATTAAAAGGTCATCGTTATATCTGTCCTGTGCTTGAGCTTTACCGTTTTTCCAAACAAATACTCTCATTTCAGACATTAAACGTTTTGATTGAATAGTAACTGATTTCTCTCTTATGTACTCAATCATTTTGGCAATAACTAAAGGTCTAGTTCTAGCAGACATTGTAAATCCAGGAACTAATTTATCTCTTTCAAATTTATTCATATATGATTCTACTGATTCCATATTGGCTGTAGAACTATAATATAAGTTTCTATATTCTCTTTCAAGGATCTGCTCAATAGTAGCCCATCCAATGTTTGCATTTTCTACTACAAGTAATGCATCGTTATACTCTGATGCTATTCCTACAAGTACGTTACCAAAATCTTTAGGTGAAAGTTTACCTTTATATTCAGCAACTTGCGTACAAGATTCGATATCAAATATATGGAATGCAGAGTAGTCAGTTGAATCACCTCTAGCGACGTCAGCTACAACCATATACGATTTCATATAATCTACTCCTTCCCATACCCATAAGTTACCGTCGACACCTCTTCTTTCTAAAGGATCTTTTTCATAGGTCTGTTCATAATAAGCCATATCATCTGGTTCAAATACTGTATCACCGGAAGCTAAGAAGTCACAATCACATTCCTGTCCTGCCATTCTAGGGCCAAGGTCAGCATCTTGTTGATCTCTCCAAGCTTGATTTCTTTCTGGATGTACTGTCCAAGGTAGTCTAATAGGTAAAAATGAGTTTTCTTTTGATTCAGCTTTTTCCCATGTTTGATGGAACCAGTTACCAATACCGTTAGGGGTAGATAATGCCATACACTGTCCACCGGTAGCTAGTGTTTGCTGTGCTGCAGTAAACGTTTCTTCAATATTATCGATAAACGCTGCCTCATCTATTAGTAGTAGCGATACTGCTTCTGATCTTGCAGCATCTGCATTAGATGACTTAGCTGTTATTTTAGAACCGTTCTTTAACCTTAGTGATAATTTGTTTTTCTCCTTGGCAGGTAGCTTTAGCCATCTTGGTAACTCATCGTACATAAACATCGTCTTAGATACTAGGTTACGTGCAGTTGCCTGGGTAGTTGCTAATGCTAAGACGTTTTTATCTTTATGAAATAACATCAGCCACAAAGAATATGCTGCAGCTAAAGTTGATATACCTAGCTGTCTAGACTTAAGAGTAATAATATATTGATGGTCTTTAAATAAATGAAGAACTTTACCTTGAAATGGATAAAGATTAAATAAGATTCGGCCACGTGTAGGGTGCTGAATATAGCAGTACTTCTTCATGAAGTACGCCGGATCTTTTGCGCACTTGATGTACTCTTGTGCGATTAGTTTTTTTATGTCTTGTGCCATAACTATTTTTATCCAAAGATAGATTTAAAATCTACTGCGATTTCACCTCCTTTTATTTCTACTAAATTTAAAAGATCAGCTTGTCTCAATTTATCAAAATCTATATAAAAGAAATGTATGTTACCTTCTATAACAGCGCTAGCTATATAACCTTCATCTCCTGGTTTGGTTGAAAACTTGCTCATAACAAGTCTTGATAAAACTGCTTTTGCTGCGTCTTCTACATCTGTAGGTGAATTAAGTTCACTATCTAACGCATCTAATTTTTCTTTGATACTTTTTATTATTTCAAACTTTTCAGCTTCTTGTGATAGTATTCCTGAATCTTTTACTTTAAAGATATCTTGAAAAGCTACTAATAACTCTTGAGGTCTAAAGTTAGTAGGGGTAATAGCTTTTTTAGAACTTTCTAAATTTAGTATTTTCATTAAGGAATGAAAACCAAAAATAATGTTTAGTATTCTAATATTGGTTTTTTGACTTGCAAATTTACCTAATTTAATCTTACCAGTATGTTTACCGTAAGCTTTAACTTCTACTTTTTTATCCCCAATCATCAAATCAGGGTTATCACTACCTCTAGTATCGTATGTAGTTATAGGGTTTTTCTGGTGCTGGTAGAGCCAATATATTGCAAGTTCTCCAGGCCCAATAGACTGATCAGGGGAGAGTTTAAAAATTATCTTATATTTTTCTAAATCTCTACTGTCTACTTTTATAGTTCCAGAACCTGCAGGAACAGTATATTGCCCAAAAACTTCAGGTATCTCTCCGTCAAACTTGTCTTTTATCATCTTATCGTATTGATTAGATTCTTCAACAAGTACAGCATTATCTGTTAGTTCAGAGATAAGCTTATCTAATATAGCTTTATCTTCCGGATTTTTTATATCCGGTACACCTGTTTTAGTTCTCCAGGCCCATTCTATATATAGCTTGTCTGTTACGTTCATTATGCTTCTGGTTCTTCTCCTGCTTCAAAATCAATTGGCTCTCCGGATAGGTCTTCACCGCCTTCTTCACCGCCTTCTTCTCCTCCAGGAAAGTCTTCTCCACCTTCTGCTCCACCTTCTTCGCCAGGAAAGTCTCCGCCTCCTCCGCCACCGCCTCCGGTGTCAGTGTCAAAGTCAGCTTCTCCAGCTCCTTTCATAGGCGCTTCTTGATAGAGTAAAGCAAGTTTATCTAATGCTTGCTGGTAGTCGTCTATTTTATTAATATAGTATCTTTTGCCCATAATCTGAGCTTCAAAAGTTTTACCTGTCCATTTTAAAATATAATCCTGTCCATTTTTTAGATTGATTCTAAAAGAAGTAGGACGAGGTGAAATCCAATCTATAGAGTCTACAAACTCTTTAAAATCTTCTGTCTGTAATTTTATTAGAGCAGCTTTAAGAGTTGGAAATTTAGAAAGTATAGTATCCGTAGAATCTTCTAATACTGTTTCTTCAGGTGCTTTAGTATCAGGCTCTTCTTCTGGTTGTGGTTTATCTTCTACTTCATCAATAAGGGACTCTATAAGAACCTCTTCGTATGCTTCTAGTATTAACTTTTTTAGATCAGCTCTTTTCATATCTTAATCTAATTCTTGATTTCTATTAATTCCTGCTACTGCATCTCCGTACTTATCTAAAAGCTCTTTTTTCTTTTTAGTTAACTCTGCCATTTTAGCAAGATGTTCTTTATCTTCTTCTGATCTTTGATCTGCAGGAGTTTTAGCAACAGCTATAGTATGGTCTTTATGCTGTTTTAAAGCTTGGTCGATTTTGTCTAATTGCTTTTTAATAGCTGCTTGACCTTCTTCTAACTCCATATGAGTCCCGTAAGACATCTTTTCATCAAAAATTTCAAAAGCTCTAATTACTTGCTGGAGGTCATCCATTGCATCTGGTTCTTTCTTACTAACGTATTTTTTAAGATCTTGCAATCTTTTAACGATAGGTCCTATAATATCGTCATAATTTACTTTAGAACCGAATAATTCATCTACTGATTCGTCGAATTCATCATCGTAACCTTCTTCTTCTAATCTATCTACAAACTTACCTAAAGTAGTATCGTATCTATTACTTGAATAAACAAAGTTGAATGCTCCATATCCATCTAATCTAGAGAGCTCACTAGGGAAGTACTGTCTTACAATCTCTCTAGCTTCTTGTCCTAAATCTTCTGCTCGGTCTACAATATCTCTTAATTCAGAAATTGCATCATCATAAGATGCTTCATTCATTTCTGCTTTTTTAGCATGAATAGCTTTTCTTTGAGCGTCTGATTTATATTTACCTTCATTAGCTGGAGCAAATAATTTTTGCATATTACTCCAGAATTCAGGGAACATTTTAGAAGTATATCTCTGTGCAGCATACGTTACAAGACCTTCTCTATCTGTTTTATACTCTTCCCAATCATCCCAGTAAAAATCTACTGCGGCTTCTGCAGCTGCTAATACTTGGCTTAATCCAGGGAATTTATCAGGGTTACCTAAATCCTTATGCATTGATTGATTCATTGCATTTTGATCCGATCCTCCCCACTCTTTTAAGCTTAATTTTCTAGCTCTAGATGAGTTATGTCCTTTAGACCATGCTAAATGATCTTTAGTACCTTTTTCGTAAGGATTCTCGCTATACTTCTTACCTTTAGAAGCAGCCATTTGTCCTTCTTTTTCTTTAGCTTTTTTAGCATGAGCTATTCTCTGCTGAACCATTACCGGATGAGATTGAGCTTCTAAAGCAAGCTTATCAATCATAGGTTGCTTTTCTTCTGAGTCTAAATAGTGGAATGCTTTTGATAAGTAGTCTTTTGCTAAGATTAATTTAGATTGCCACCAATTAGGAAAATCTACTTCTCCATCAAATTGATCGTACTTAGCTAATTTTTTGTAAAGCTTAGCAGCATATGTAGCAGATTCATAAGCAGTCGATTTTAACATTCCAGGTTCATCGTCTTGATGTCCTACATCTAAGTCTTCTCCTTCTCCTATATAATCATTATCAGCTTGAGCTGCGTTTAGCATATCATTTAAGTCATGATCCTTTTGTAATGAAGGATTCTTTAAAGTTACTGCGTTAGGTAAATCATCTCCGTAACCTATATGAAGTTCAAAATCTTGTCCTTCTTTATATTTACTTTGTAGATGTTTAACAACATCTTCTATTCTATCTAAATCATATCCAAAGGTAACTAACTTGCCATCTTCTGCTTCATTTTCTTTTATATACCCTAATTTTTTAGCAATCTGATATCTTAATTGATCATCCTGATATGGTCTATTACCGAAAGTATATCTTGAATCTCTTCTAGTTTCTATGTCTATATGACTAGCAGCTTTATCTCCTAATTTTTTTATATCGCTAAATCCTAATGCATTTTCTTGCTGATAGTCTTTTTCTGATCTTCTTCTTTTCATATAATCAGTATCTGCATTTGGAACACTATGTAATTTATTATACCAAGCTTTAAATTCTGGATCTCTTTCCAGATTGGCAGTTAGTTCTGGTGATAGAGAATCTAGTCCGTTATCATCTACTTGCTGTACTGCTTTTTCTGCATCGTTTGGATCTTCTACGTATTTTAAAATAATATCACGTAAAGCATCCATGCTTTCGTCATCAAAGACTGTTGGTGTATTTTCGTTTATACCAGGAAAATTAGACGATGATAGATCTATGCCGTCACCTTGCAGGTCATCAATCATACCAGGGTCAAAATCTTTTTTATGGATATACATAACAACATTACCGGCACCGTCATCATCTACAATATCAGCGAATCTAACTGGGTCGTAGAAAGTTTCAATGGTATTTTGAGCAGCATTTAATTTAGCTTTGTCTGTTCTAGGTACTTTAAAGTAGTACATATTTTCAGGAGCTTCATTTACTTCCTCTTCTCTAGCAGCATCATTAATTTTTTCAATATGAGACTGAATATAGGAAAGATCTGTGTTTTGATTTAAACCGATTCTGTTACCTAATACGTATATATCTGAAGCAACTTTGATTGCTCTATCTAAATACTGCTTAGCTTTATTTGAATCTTTCAAAGCAATCTTTTCAATAGTAAAGAGGATATCATGTAGTTGAGCTAATTTTTTCAACCCTTCTTTATCTTCAATGCTTCCGTCTTTAATCACTCTATCAAATAAAGATTTAGCTCCAGGGCAAATATCAAAATGCATAGTTTGATAACCATATACATTAACGTTATGTTTATCAGCAGCATATTCACCTTCATTCTTATTAGCATTTTGAATAAGAGCTTGAATCTTTTTAATCATATCTCTTTCAGGATGCTTTTCTAATCTTTCTTTTTCTTTTGCGTCAGCAAATTCTTGATCAGACATACCTTCAGATAAAGATCTGAAATGTTTTACTAACTCATTAGCTAATACGTCAACATGCACAATAGCTTCACCAGAAGGTTTAACTCCTACGTCTACTAGTTCTTTATCAAACGAAAAATCTACTAAATGTAAGGTATCGTCTGAGATGTAGAAAGAAAATTGATCATCAGATCCATTTTTATATTCAACGTATATCTCGAAAGAACCTTCAGAGATGTCTTTAGCTTTCATATGTGCTACTTCATCTCCTGCATCATTTAATGCTTTAGCTACTGCTTTTCCTACGTCTTTAGCAATAGCCATCGTTTCTTCTTTTGAAAACTTTACTCCTTCTTGTTCTTTCGTGAGTGCTACATTTATACCTTTTTTAGCAAGTTTTTCAGCTTCTCCAGAATCATCAGTAGATACTACTCCTTTTTCAGGATCAATTTCCATTTCACTAAGTTGCTTTGTAAAAGATTCTTTTAACATTTGTAGTTTAGTTATAGTTTCTTTAACATCGATATTTTTTATATCTTTGTAAGTCCCATCTTGTATTGCTTTTAAGGACTTTTCACATTTAGATAGACTATCTTTAATTTCTTGGTAGGTCATATTAGACATGTTTATATACGTATATACTATAAATAGTTATTTTTTACCGCCTTTCATGTTTGCACACCAGTGGTACATTTTTCCTTTCTCTCCGCCATACTTTTTAGCCTTAGCTCTTAGAGAGGAAACAGAACCTTTACATGAGGCTCCTGATCTTTTAACTCTACCGGGTCTAGATTTTCCTTTTACTTTACCGTCGGCGTAGTTTTCTTGCATTTCAGATAAATCTACAATCCAAATTTTTGGATCAATACCGTTCTTAACTAAACCTGAAAGTCTAGTATTACCGGCAACTAGGTCATAATCGTTGTCAGAGAACTTAACAGCTATCGACATTTCGATTGTACCTCTTTTGAATGCGTCTTGGAATCTCTGTTTTTTAGGTTCTTCTAAACTATCGAAATTTAAATCGACATTTCCTAGTACGTTTTTAATCTTAGAGTAAGATGTAACGTATCCTTTTTTAGCTATATCAATCCAACCCTGTTTACCCATTTTCTCAAACTCGGGATAACGTAGAGCTTCCTCATATTCTTCGGCGAAGTTTGGGTCTCTGTAGGTTATACCTTCAAGTATGAGTTGAATTAGTTTCACTTCTTATAGTTTACTAAAAAAATCTTTTGCTAATCTTTTGTATTCTTCTTTATCAGCCGGGTCTCTTAAATCTGGGCTTGATAGTCCTTTTTGGTAGTAGTACTTTAAATTACCAAACCATCTGATAGCATCTGATTTATCTTCTCCTAGATTTGTAGATTGTGTACCGCCTTGAGGTTTGATATAATCAGAAGCAAAAGCTTTTAGAGTATCTACAGATTTAAATACCGGTGTTCCTTTTTCTTCTCCAGTTTCTACATCAACTAAAGAGTATTTAGCTCTATCGGATCCTACCTTAATTAATTTAAAGATAAACTCTCCATATCTTGATTCGAGTTCTTGAGGCCAATCTTGACCTTCAGACATTTTATTAATCTTCTTACCGGCTTTTACTGCATCCTTATGTGCATTAGAGTTTTTATGGGCAGGTTTTTCACCTCTAGCTCTTTTAGCTCTAATATTAGCCCAAAGTCCTGGTTTTTCTTCTTGAAGTTCCTTGAGTGCTTGTTTAAAATTTTTCATACAATTATACTTTATCTGAATGTTCAAATAACATTCTACCAACGATAGCTACTAACGAACCAAAAATTATCCAAAGAGCTCTAGTTACTCCTGCTTTCCAGGCTAGTAAGTCTTTAAGTTCACTAATGTATTCGTCGTATTCTCTTTTTCTAGAAGCTTCTGTTAATCTAAACTCTGAGTTTTTATTAGTGTTTACTATCACACCGTCCTCGGGGTTAAGGAGAGTATATTTAAGGTCTGAGATATCTTCTTTTACGTGTTCAAGGTCCTTCTGTAGCTGCTTAAACTCGCCATTTGGCATGTTAGTTCTTACATACTTGATTTCGGTCAATAAAGATTCAAGTAGTTCTTTCTGTGTCATTAGAAAAGTTATTTTACTAATAAATAGCTACGCTTTTTCTCTTATATACTGTGCGTAATCTTTGATACCTTCTAATAACTCATCCCTCTTTTTAGAAGACATTCCTCCCCAATTCTCTACAGTTCCGTCCTCAGTAACAAAGTTGTCTGAGGTAGATAAAGTTTCAAGAGCCCATGATTCGATATCGTCAGCAAATGCTTTTAAATTGCCAGACATCATTCTCTTTTCGTAATCTTCGTATAAACCTGCTTTTTTAAGATTAGCTTCCATTTCGACTGTGCATGGATCAAAGCAAAATCCATGAAGTTTAAACATTTTTTTAGATAAATGATGTTTCATTGGACTGCCGCATTTCGGACAAGTTAAAGGTATTCTTGTAGCTTTTTTTGCTTTATCTAATTTAGTAATGTTTTGTTTAATACCGTTTTTAATAGTCCAGGTCTTTCCAGACTCTTCCCATATATCTCCTTCTTTATGATATTCAAAAGATTTTTTATATCCGGTTTGAAGCTTGGTTTTAGCAGTAAAGTCTTTATTAACTAAGTTACGTGCTCTTTGTACGTCTGATTGTTTGAACTCTTTTTTTAATAACGATTCATTACTCATATCCTAATTCTTGTAACTTTTGTATAACATGGTCTACATTGCCGTCTTTACATCTTATTGCAATTCCGCCTTTTGCAGCCCATTCGTTTATATTAGACTTTTTATCATCTATTAATATAGCATTTTCTTTTGAATATCTCTGCTTATCTGCTGAATATGCAAATATAACTTTAGGTTTAGGGTTTAAATTATTTCTTACCCATAGGTTTTTACCAAGTCTTGATGTATCGTGTCTAGAGGGAGAGGTTAAAAGGTCTGGTCGATAAGGGTTAATAAAATCCCAAAGTCTTCTACCCTCAGGCATCCAATCCATTCCAACCCAAAATTTAACACCTATTTTATTATCTATGAGATCCCAGAAGCCAGGTGTTCCATATCTGTTTTCATACTGTTTAGGAGACATTCCTGTAAAATGTTCAAACCTTGATTCGAAGTCTGTTAAAACTCCGTCCATGTCACAATAAATTTTGTATGGGGGACTTGGTTTTTCCTCTTTTAGAGGGTACCCTTCTTTAAGAAGTTCTTTTAATTTTTGCATAACCTTTATTTATATTCATTTTTAATTTTATCTTCCCAGTTTCTAAAAGTAATATTACCTCTTAGGTAAGCTTCTTTTTCTAGTTCTAGCAAATGTTCATCTTCATTTGTATTAGATGTATTAACATCAACTAATCTTCCTTCTATATTTTGAATATGGTGTATCATTTCATGTACAAATGATCTCATAATATCTTTAGGGTGTCTACCTTGTGTGTATAGTACTATTTCATTTATAGAAGGATCGTAATATGCAGTACGTCCGAAAAAGTCAGAAGCTTCAGTAACATCTTTTCTTATTTTTACTTCTGGTAAAGGGGTAATATTCAAACCTTCATCTATCATATATTCTAAGATAGAACCCATATACGGGGTAAAATCAAAATCTGAGTTATCTGTTTTATTTTTCAAACCTACTCTAATATGATCGTCTTGAAAAGTTACAGATACAGTATCGGTTTCGACTTGGTTTCTTATTCTATTATAGAGAGTAACTAATTTAGCTCTATCATCAGATCGTACTACAGAGCGTGGAGCAACAGGAGCACCAGATGAACCTTCGTTAAGGTTCTCTGTAAACCAGTTAGAGAATAAATTTTCTATTGTATTCTCCATAGCTTCTGAAATGATAGATTGTTTTAACATGTTTAAAATTTTTAAAATCTCATCCTTATTTAACTCAGAAGGAAAAAAATCTTTTACTACATCTAAGTTTCCTGAAAGTATTGCTGCTCTAAATTTAGTAGCTCTTTGTTCTCCAGGTCCTGCTATAACTAACCCCTCAACGTTAGGAGTATTTTTATATGTAGTTATTCTCCTTAGATCTGGTATATCTTCTTCTGTTCGTATTCCTGCAATAGCGTAGAATTCTTGATCAGGATTTGCTTTAGCATAATCTTTCGAAGCAAACATTGGATTTTTTTGTCCGTCCATTATTTCAACTCCAGGAAGATATTTCTTATAAATATCCCAAATAGCTTTTGATTCCTTTTTTGATATTCCGTTTCTTTCTCCTCCTCCTATAAAGACTAATACTTTATTTATTTGTTTAACTTTATCTTTATCACCAGCTAATGCAGATGTACCTACATCTTTGTATGTGTCTGCACTATATAGCTTACCATTATGAGTTCCATTTAAAAGCCTTTTAACAACTTCAAAGTGTCCTCTATGTGGTGGTTTAAATGCTCCTGGATATAATGCTATCATGCTAAAAAGTTTTGTACATCTCTATCTATCTCTTGAGGAGTAGAGTGCTTAAGTAATTCTTGGAAGACAGGTGAAAATAGCATTTCAGCAATACTCTCTAAGACTGCTTCATTATCTTGATCTCTTTTTTCTTTACCGTCTCTGTATTTTTTAAGAGTATCTCTCATTTTATCATCTCCAGGACCTGCTCCTATCTTTCTGTAAGATTTCAAGAAAGCATTTTTCATTGCTTTATCTTCGGATCTATTTTCTTTATCGTAATCTATACCTTGGATAGCTTTTTGAAACTCTTCTTCTTCCTGCTTAGACATTTCTACAGGCTTAAAAAACGATGATTTACCGTAACCTGTTTTTTCGTTATAATTTTGAAGGTAGTCTTTTATGCCTGCAGGACCATTTTTTGCTGCAGTATTAAATCCTTCTATCTCTTTATCGTATTCTCCTCCTCTAGTGTTAACAAAAATTGAAAAATTTCCTTTTAATTTTTTATTGAAGTCACCAATTTTTTGGTAAGCATTTCTCCAGGTACTAAAAATAGATGCAGAAGGAATGTTTCTTTCTCTGGTAAAATTTGAAATATAAGAAATCATAGGATGAGTATATACCATTATCATATATACATCATATCCGTTTTTAATTAGTTTATCTAGATTTTTATCAAACTGAACTCCAGATGCTGTAGTGTCCCAAACAAAACTAGTTTTCTCGTCCGCTGCCGCTTCTACGTCCTTGTTGACTTGGCGGCTGGCTGCTCCTAGGTTGTTGTAGTACGGGTGGTCTGGATCCTCGACGTATTTGTCCGGATTGAACTGGGTTAGAGAGTCTAGGGACAACTGATTTAGGAGATAGGTTTTCCCTGCTCCAGCTCCTCCTGCCATTATTACGGCTTTGGGTTTGGTCGTTGCTTCTAGGATTAATTCTGATAGTTTCATTATTATTTCTTCCTCTATTAAGGTTTAAAATTTCACTTCCTCTTCTTCCTTTGATGTGTATCTTAGGCTGTACTTTAGGAGGACTATAATTATAAATAGGAGGATTAACGTACCAGTTCCTATAATTCCAATTGAATCCTCTATTGGGCCAACCGTAGTATGGGTATGACCAGATGTTCCAGTAGTTATTGTAGAGTCCGTAGTTAAATCTTGTAAAATTAAAATCAAAGCTATCATAATTATATCTTTGAAAATCTCTCAAAGGAACCGCTAAAGTATCACCAGTAGAGGTTACAGTTAAGATCTTTTCTATCTTTACTCTGTTTTTGGTACTTATTTGGTAAGTTCCACAACTATATAAAGATACGAAAAAAACTGCAGAGAGACAAATTTTTACAAGTTTATTCATAGTTTCAAAGATGTTGGATAACTATTATAAATAGGTTCAGTATTAGGGTTTTCCAACTGGTATAATTTATAAATCATCTGAAATAATTCAAAGTTTTTATCTATATCATCTATGTTTAGTATTTTCCACCCTTTACCTTGGTATACTCCTTTTTTCTTAGAAGGGCCTCTAGATTGAGCTTTCAACCATATAATTCCGGTTCTTTCTATATCAATACCTTTGGATTCCCCTAGAGCTTTAGCATAAGAAGCTAACTGTAAGTCATAGGACTTATGTATACTATTAGATGTTTTTATATCAAGTAACCAAGTTTCACCGTCCATTTTAACTACTAAGTCAGCGGTACCGGCATACTTATATTTATCCGACCAAACGAATTCTTCTGTTGATATAAGTTCTGGTTTATAAGTTGACCAAAATTCATAAAACTTAAGAATCATTTCCCATACTATTTGAGAATATCTTGCATTTCCGTAATCATCCATCCAAGATACCTCTTCTCCTTTAACTAAAGCTTCTGCAGCTTCATGAACCTGTGTTCCTTCTTTACCTGCTCTTCTCATAATCAGATCAGCGTTATGCCCAACGTCTTTGAGCCAAGACTCGAAAAACTTATTTTTGGGCATATACTGGAGTATGGTAGTTACGGACGGATAGTATACTCCTTCTGATCTTTTATAAACTCTCCTATCAAGAAAGTTAATTTGTTTTAATTGTGGATTAAAATCAAGTCTGTTTTTTTCATTCTGTTCAAGAATGTTCATACCTTGCTTTATCATAGGTCAAGTTTGTGCAGCATTATACCTGATAGGTCTAATTCTTCTGCTGATTGAATTAATTCGGTAAAAGCTTTAAAGCCCATTTCGGAAGGGTCTTTATCGGGGAGGTTAACTAGAAATACTCTTTTACCTTGATTAAGTAATTGTTCGGCTATTTGTAATGCTCTATCTCGAGCATCCGTATCTAACGCAACGTAAATGTCAGATACATTACTAGTTATAATCTTTTTATATAATGAGTTAGAGACGCTCTTTCCCAGTATAGGTATAGCGTTTCTACGTATTGCCATAGCATCAAATACACCTTCACATAATATAATGGGTGCATTCCAGTTTATTAAATTTTCGAAGAAAATTATATCTTTTGAGGCTTCAGGATTCTTGTACTTAAAGTAGTTGCCATCATAAGTTCTTGCAACAAAAAAGTTGAGTTGATTGGATTCAGAATAACTTGGGATAATAACTCTTCCTCCATACTCTCCATTAGTTGCGTATCCAATCCCATATTTAATAAAATCATTATCGGTAAGTCCTCTTTCATATAAGTACTTTTTTACTAAGTTAGCTACTATTGATGTACTTGAAGCGGAATACAGTAATTGATATTCATTCGGTAGCTCTACTATAGATAGTCCTTTATACTCTATTTCACTACCTTTCGGTAAATATTTAAGTACAGTAGCAGCCTGCTCTTTTGGTGTTTTTAGCTGATAAAGTAAAGAGCGTATGGTTCTACCTCTAGTTTGACACACCCAACATTCCCAAGGGTTCTTACCCTCTTCGTTGGTTGCCATATTAATTTCAAGTTTAGGTTTACGGTGATTGCAAAAAGGACAGTGGAAAGCATAATTGTCTCTTGCTCTCTTGTGGCTTTTACCCAATATATTTTCGATTGATCCTAAAAGGAAAGTATAATCCATAAAATAGTCCGTATCCTAATAATAAGATAAGAACATATTTTCGAATAACCAACTGCTATACTAGTAGGTCGTTAATAGCAGCTTTAACAGTTTCGTTAAGAATATCTTCATTTTCGATATCTAAGTAATCGTTTAATTTAGAAGTAATAGCTTCAGTGAGCTTTTCTACATCCTGTTCTGAGAGATCAAGTTCTGCTTTATGAACAATTTTTTTATTCTCTAAAATGATTTTTGATAACTTCATATTAATCTAATCCTGAGTTTCTACCTGCTTGTCTTTCTTTGTCTAAATATCTGGCTTTACTTTTAATGTAATCTGCTTTAGCTTTGTTGAATGCTTTATCCAGCACTTTTACTTTACCGAACCAAGGTGCGGAAGGATCTAATTCAATTTCTATATCACCATACTTGTTGAGAGTTTCTTTTTTCCAATCCTCCCAACTATCTTCTCCATTTACCTGTCTTAACTCATCGCTAGCATATGGAGCAGCAAAACGAGAATCTCCAAGAGCTTTTGCAACTTGATCATAGGTTAAAAGTTTAAGTCTAACTTTTACTCCTTCGGCTAAGATAATATTAGATAGTCTCATTTCGTTTTAGCAGCTCTCTTTTTATAATGTTTTTTTTCTTTCTGAAAGTATTCGTAGCGAACATTTTTTTAAGTTCTTCTGTTGAAGTACCTGATGGAGTAAAGTGCTTCCAAACAAATTGATTAATCCTTTTACCTCTAGAATCTTTTAAATATTCTTTTACACTAGGTTTGAGTTTTACTCCCATTTTAAAGTTTAACTACTTTTACTTTTAAGTCACCTGTTCCTTTAATTAATCGGTGATATGTTTCCTTTGGTATAAATAGTTCAGATTCTGTTAATATACGGGGAATGTCATTATCTAGTTGAAATTTCCAATCTGTTTCATGCAATGATCTTACTATTCTATCTTCTTTATCTCGATGCCATACTAGTTCAAAAGAAGGAAGGTCTTGTGAAAACGTACGGATAGAATAATCTTTAGTGTTCTCTTCTTTATAAGGCTTGTTCATTTCAAATAAATTTATTACTATGATATTTGTTAATATTTAGTAAAGCTTTTCTGTTATCTAAAAAGTATTTTCTAAAAAACAAAGAATAACTTCTATGAATCCAACTGTCGTTCAAAATGTTTTTTAGCTCAAGAAATGCTGGTAGTCTAAAGCTTTTTGTAGAATGTCTTTCAAGTTTTTTATCTATATACTCTAAATTTAGTACTTTATCTTCGTTTAAAACTTTTGACTTACTTCTTTGGTAGTCATCTAAATTTACGATTACTATTTTATCATATAACCCAGGGTGGTTTATTTTTAAAATATTTAGAAAATCAAACATATCTCTAAATAGATACTTAGTTAAATGTTTGTCCGAAAAAATAGAATGTAATAATCCAAAATTATCTAAAAGAATACTCTCAAATTTTTCATCTATTTCTTGTTGACTATACTCTCCTTCTATTAGGAAATTTTTAGGAGAATACATATCAGGAAAGATAGTTAAATTATTTTTTAAGGATTGTTTGATAGCTGCAGTATAAAGGTCTTCTGCATTTCGAATAAGTAGGTATATTTTTCTGCTATCTTTACTTTGAAGAATTTCTGATAAGTTTTTTTGATTATCTTTGCTTAGGAATGATAATGTCAATTGACTGCCTTCAATTACTCGAAGTAAATCATTACAGAAGTACTCATTTCGTCTATCGTAGGTTTCAAGATTTCTTGAACCAACTTTGTAAGAGCCGACTACAATGCTTTTATCAGTACATATAACCATTCATAATATTTTACCAGTATCCTGAGAAATTAGAGCCGCCACCAAGACTCTTCCAATAGCGGCCAATATTACATGACCAGTATCCTGCTTTTGTCTTGTCTTTTTTCTGTGCACATTTGTGACGTGCTGCAAAAGAAGCTCTCGCTCCTCTTTGTTTTAATTTAACTGAAAGTCCAGTATCGCCGAATGATACTTTCTTTACATTTCCTGTTTTAGGATTTTTAACATAAACGTAAAACTTTTTAGAACCGCCACGCTTAGGTTTATTAAGCTGTACTTTTTTACCTCTATATTCTGCTTCAGGTATATAGTCAACAGATGCTTTTAGCATATCAAAGCCATTATAGTCAAAAGTTTCGTTTTGTATCTCAACAGCTTTTCTAAATTTATCCATGTTGATGTTACCGCCTATAGATTCAACAAGTTCTTTTACTAATTCGTAATCAATCATTTCATCTATTGACAAAGCCTCGTCTATAATTTCATCATTTTCTATCATCTCATCTATCATGCACCCAATTTCAAACATTGGATTGTAATTTGGAGAAATCATAGGAAGGTCTAAAGGAACTTTCATACCGTTATATTCTCCATACTCTCCGATATCAGTAGTTTCTAAAAGCTCTTGATCTTCTTCTGAAAGTTCTATTTCTTCCTTTTCTAATGCTTCTCTAGCTTCAGCAAATAATTGAACAAATTTATCTGAAGAGTATCTATATACGTGTTCATGTAGAGATAAATTATTATCTAGATGATACTGTAGTGAAGGGTACCCAACTATGTCTTTTAATTTAATCATTGAAAAAATCTTTTTTATAAAATTTCCCTAGTATATTATCGTTTATGTACTTATTTCTAGTATCTAGGACTTCTTTTATAAATAGGTATTTACATTCATAATATGTTAAAAGCTTTTTAGAAGAGACTATCTGCAGGATTCTTTTTTCCCATTCCTCTCTAAAGTCTTTAGTTTCACTTACAAGTTCTTTTATTTTTTCATGAGAACCATAATAGGTCTTCCAATCAGATTCAGTACGAACTTTTTGCTTCAAAGGAACTCTTCCTCCTATGCCTTTTGCTTTTCTTTCTTCTTTTAAAGCTTCTAAAGCTTTTTTCCCTAATCTCTTATTTCGTTCGAAGTACAGTACTTTTTTTCCTATATATTTTATATCTGTAGGTTTATGCCAAACTTCATATATAAACCCATAAGTATCTTCCGGGAAATCTGATATTTCTGTGAAGGACCTACCTTTATACGACCAAGTAGGTAGAGTCATAAGTTTTTTGTTTTGATTATGTCGCATAGAGTAGATCTCTTATAACACTATAAAAGTAACGCGACTATTTTTTATCCTTTCAGGCTATTTAGCTCTGATTGTAACTGTTCTATCTTGTCGTTAAGCCCTTTTATAGCTTCGATTAATACACCGGTTATGTTACCGTAAGATACGTAAAGATAGCCTTTATTATCTTTAGAGACAACTTCTGGGATAGTTTCTTGTATTTCTTGGGCGATAACTCCGACTTCGTTCTTACCTCCTCTAATATAAGATACTCCTCTTGAATCTAATACTCTCTGTAGACCGTCGTTAATAGTATTAATTTCAGTTTTGAATCTAATATCCGAAATAGATTCTACGGTACCTCCGGTTGCAGCAATACTTCCTGATACTGCTAGTTTATGAGATAGTGGTCCAGGTAAATCAGTAGATTCATTTATTCCGATTCCTACATTACCTGCTGAGTCTATCACAATCCCTTCTGAGGTAGATATTGCATCAGAGCCTGTATAGAAAGCTATTCTTCTATCTGATCCTTCATTAATTCCTGAACCGGCAGATAAGTTTACTGCGTGGGCTGCATTATTAACCGGAACTGCTGCGCTACTAGTATAATGTAGGTACAGGGTTCTTCCAGATGGTGATACTGAACTTGAATAGAAAAGAGAACCGAAATTGGTGTCCATTTCTGCGAATGTAAGCTCGCTGCCTTTGTTTGCTCTAAAAGTTATTGCCATTATATATCAATTTTTACAACTACTGTTGTGTCAGACTTACTCGACTTTGGAATAGGTCTTCCTGTTTTAGCTACTGCTAATAATTCATTAGCTCCGTTATATAGCCCTACAGTAGTAAAGTATGGGGAAAAATCACTTCCCGTTATATTATCATTTAATTGCCCTGTTGAGCCTGTATAGACTGAGGGATTAAAAGTAAGATTCATTTCAGAATCTTTAATCTTACAGTTTATATTATACGTATAAATAGGAAGGTTTGATTTCCAACTAAGAGTACTTTTTGCATAAGTACCATAATACCTTGCTATATTTGGATCAGTAAGTATAATCATACCTTGATTATAAATTACATCACCGACTATTTGCTTATCAAAAAATATTTCTGTATTAGAACCTGAGTAAATAATATTACCGTCTCCGTCGTCTACTAAATACGAACCTAGGTCTACTCCGAAAGTTTTTACTATATGGTTAGATTCATATCCAGATACTACATACAAACTTGCTGACTGTATTGGACTAATATTTAGCGTTTTAGGTTCAATATAAGTCCCTACTAAATCTTTTGGTATAGAAAAAATAGTGACCTCACTTTGAAGTTTTCTTGAACCGCTATAGTTTAAAGAAGATTGAAGAGAAAGGTCTCTTGAACCTGTGTAGTGACCTTGTCCTAAACTTCCTTCATAATAAAGGTGCTTAATACTTTTATAAACTAATTCTTGAGACCTACCGTTAAAGTCGTCGTTAGGGTAAGAGTAAGGAGATGCTCCTTCTTCAAAACCTCTTAAAAGCTCTATATTATAATCAGAGATAAAACTACCTGTCGTATTCCATTGCTTGCGGGCACTGTAATCCGATATGTATACGTCTTGCTTGTTTAATTTTTTGAAAGCGCTCATTCATTAATAATCAAGCTTTATTCTTATTAAGGCTTCTTTAGTAAAGTCTTTCAATAAAGGTCGAGATAATTTAGCTACTCCTAGTAGGTCGTTATTATCATTATATAAACCTACTGTTGTAATATAAGATTGTGGCCTGTCGATCATTACGTTGTGTCTAATCTCACCCGAACCAGTAGTATAAGATGGGTTAGCCGAGTAGTTAAATTCTGAGTTTCTTGCTCTAACGAATACAAAGTTAGATGAAATAGTTTCTTCAGACTGTAGCCTAAATGCACTTCCGCTTTCAATGATCTCGAAGCCTGATTGCAGGTTGTTGGATGCAGCTGGGTTAGCAGAGCGGTCAATGTTTAACCCTAATCCACCAGACGCTGATGAAGCTTTGAGAGCGTTACCGTTAAGTAAGATTACTCCAATATCTGGAAGGAATTTACCATACGAACCTGAAGCTGAGGTATATCCGTTAGCGTTTTTCTTACCTGTAGAAAGGACTCCTAATGAACCTGTAATAAGTTCATAAACTCTACCGGAATCTGTAAATGTTACTGTTGAATCAACTACGCTATCATCTGTTAATACTAAAGTTGCACTACCAGTTTTTAGTGTAAGTGATAATGTTCCAGGGAGAAGTTTTTCTTTATATCTTGCTCTATCAATACTAATAGCGTAGAAGTTTTCTGAGATGATAGAACCGAAAGTAAAATCGGTTTCTTCGTCTCCTAGTACTATGTTTCTATACTGACCGTATACTATAGATGAAGGGGACTTTCCTGGTACAGCAGCATTAAAATATGCTGAGCCTGAGCCTTTCTTATCTGCATAAGCAACACTAAATTGTACTCTAGCAGTATCTAAAGTAGAGCCTGTCTGGTATACGTTATAATAGTAGTCTCCTGATACACCGTCTTTTTGAGTAGCAGAAGTATAAAAAGAAGTTAAGTTTACTATATCACCAGTCCATAGAGGAGCTGTTACTGAATCAGCACTTACTACTACATCTTCTTGATCAAATCTTTTAAACGACATATCTTATTAATTTATTTTAGTTATAGTTACAGGTACCGTAGCTCGTGCTCCAGAGTCTCTTCCGATAACCGTAATAGTAGTGTTAAGAGTATTTCTAGAACCGAATAGGGTATTAACTGTTGTTGCTGTGAGGTTGATAGACGTACCTATAACAGTCTTAGATACATTAGTTCCTACAGTTGTAGATGTGTTTAATCTATCAGCTTCTTCTGTGTTTATTCCAACACCGTTAAAAGTGCTTAACGTTCTAACATCAGCGATTATAGCAGTATATCCGCCGGCTTCAAAAGTAGAAGTAGCTCCAAGATAGTTTAGTGTTTGGGGAGTAATTGCTAAAGAAGCACCTTGCTTTAAAGTTATAGAAGAAAATCCTATATCTAATAGTGGAAGTTTTGAGGTACCTCTCGGTAAGGTAGCTAGTTTATACTTCATAATTTGAGTTTCATCTGGAAAGGCTTCTAGTAGTGGAAGGTTTTCGATTGCTTCCCCGTAAAAAGCTGAACCAGATGGGTGAGCTGGATTGTATAATGTATAATCAATCTCATCATCTGCTAATGCAAATTGTGTAATTTTAAAAGATCCGTCACCTCTTGCTAGAAGCTCTCGCCCTTTCTTTGTTAAAATTGCGTCGACTGTTACGACTGCGTTATTTAAGTATCCCATTTTAAACTATCTTTTATATAAATATGTTATTTCTATGTTTTATTATGAGCAAATCGATCCCTTACTAATCACTACTCCACTATTTGAAAGTATTTTAGAAGCACAAATAATTATTTCACTATCAGCAGGTATGTTTGTACTATCTGATGTACTTCCAGATATCCATTGAACGAACGCTACATTATTTTGAGCGTAGTTAGAAACTATATACGTGTAGTGTGTTACAGAGCCTGATAGTGCTGAACCTGTTATGTATGTTTGAGGAGGTATAGTGTTTGTTGAATATGTAGCAACATTTGTAGCTGAACCTGAGGTAATTTCTCCTACTATATTAGCATCGGGTATAAAAAACTTTATATTTTCAAGTCTTACAAATCTGTTTTTTTCTTCTCTATAAATTGGTCTTCCTTCTGTTGGTATACTTTTGAGATCACCTGGGAAAACCGGGTTAAAGTATAAAGCTGTTATTTCTCTTTGATCTAAAGGTATAGATGTAATTTTATCATAACTTACACTCCTACCGTGTATACTAGCGTTAAAACTAATAAACGTAAGAGCTGGGTCATCAAATTTAACTGAGCCGCTTGTGAGTTTGGTACCTAAGTATCTAGCATTAATTACACTTCTTTTAGAATAGTTACACTCTTGAGCTTCAGCAAAAGTAGCAGATTGAGATATTATAGAGTTTAGATTACTTGGATTAGCCTGGCTTGATACTCTGTCAACTTTTCTTCTTGAAACACTCAATTTACTCCTTTCTGAGTTGTTTAATAGTATGTTAAAATCATTAGTTAAAAAGTTGAAACTAAAATAAGGTATGAAGTTAAATCTTGAATCCTCTTCTGTCGGTACTGATGCGACTTCTGAAGGGAGAGTATTAGAATTTATAGGGGTAAATTCAAAATACATATAATCACTTAACCCGCCTGTGCCTTGTTGAATCTGTCTATCAAGAACTGTAACTTCTTTGGTAGCACCTGTAAAATTAAACCTTAATCTATCTACCTGTTGTAAAACTGCTCTAAAGTTACCCGGGTTGCTATCTACTATAGGAAAGCTCATAGCCTTAATAGTATATGGTCCTACTCCACTGACAAATAAAGTTACCCTACCGGTTCCGTAGGATTGAGGATTTATATTTTTAAATTCTTCTATTGTAGGCATAATTAACTAAATCTTGCAAAGAATGTGTTTGTACTATACACATCTTCAGTTTCGTAGAATACTCTTAAAGTAGTGCTACCTGTTACTAATGTTCCAGCTGTAGGGTCAGTATACCAGCCATTAAATGTATTACCTGCTGACGCTGATGCTTCTGCTACAAAATATTCATAATCATCAAAGTTGTTAAAATACGTTATAGTTGTGGTCGGTGATACGGTAGTCGGAGATGTAATTTCAATTTCACCAGTTCCACTACCACTCGCATATAAAACATACTGCTCTCCTACATATTCTGTATCTAAAGAAATTATACCGCAAGCAGCAGGTGCTGATGATGTTGATTCTTGAATTACTACTATATCTCTTATGATAGGAGGTTGACCTTCTTTCTTAATTAAGTTTATTCTATTTAGTTCTCCGTCTGATGCTTTAATTATAGAACCGGATAGTTCTCCTGTAAATTTAGGTTCTTCTGTGTTAACTATCTTAGAGTATCTATTTACCGCAGTTCTAAAAGAAGCTGTATAGGCTGTTGTTGAATCAGTTGGAAAAGTTTTACCGTGAGAGCCAGTAATTGCAACTACATCTATAGAGCCTGAGTACTGTTCGTTAGTGAAGCTAACTTGTACTTGTTTTGCTTTACTCCTGTTTAAGACATGGGGTTGAATTACTATTCCAGTCCTTATATCAGATCTTGCAGGTACAAAATCCCTAATTATTCTAAATAAGGAATTATCAAAATACTTTACTAATCTTACAAATGCTTGAGGGTCTTTATAGTATATGCTACCTGTACCTTCTAATAATACTTTATTAAGTTTATCTAAACCGGTATACGTATTGTCATACCTAGTTTGCGGATCTCCTATATAGTCATCTATACTAAAAGAACCTGTAAGATTAGATTTAAATTCATTATTAGCAAAATCACTTATATCAAATCCTATTTGAGTAGTATGAATATCATCAGAGTACTTCTGATTGTATTTCTTTATCGATGTGTATTCTGATAGTGTGCTACCTGTAACTATACTTCCTGTATTATCCGTTCTAATTTTACCAAAGGATCCTGTAAAGTAATCTAAAGGTCCTGTGAATACTGTTGAAGATCTATTTACACCTCCATACTGTCGTATTTCTAAAGAAGAAGAGGGTATTCCAAAACAGTTAATAAGTGCTCTGAGACCTCTGTTAGTTCCTTTACTTTTTACTAAGAGGGGTATGTTGTGGTATATTCTTTTGTATATTTCTTTCTGGTAATTATCCCTAGCAACTGGTTGTAAATAAGAAAGGTTTGAACCTGAGAGGATAGAGTAACTATCATTTATTACTTCACTACCTGTTTGGAAAGTCTCTCCTACGAACATACTAAGTAGGTTCTGTATGTTTTCGTTTGAGTTGTAGAGATTTATCCCAAAAGATTCTATAGCATTTCTTACTATATCTTTTGAGATTCCAAAATTCAACCTATTGTCATTATCGTACTTATCAGAAATAGCTTTAAAATATATCCAAAGGTTATCAAAATGTTGACCAACCATATTGAGAAATAACATATAGGGTTCATTAGTAGAATCCTCTCTTATAAAAGCGGGAACGGTTTGTTCTAGGTTATCTAAATTAGTATTGTCATAGTTAGAGGCAATAACAATTTGGTTGTCAAAAAAGGTAGAAGCTGTAGGGTGGCTGCTCACATAATTCAAGTAGGGTCTTGAAGTATTAGATTTTGGCCATGCATAGCTGCTGCTCTCATAGTAAAGGTACCTGTCGTAGTGGTCAAAGTTTTGTACTATTCCTCTAATTAGTCCTTCATAATATTCAGTACTCCCACTTAAGCCTGGTTGTATATAACCAGTTGATCTAATAGTTTCTATACTAGAGCTATAACTATTAATTAAATCGAGTTTATATTTAAAATTTCTTAATCTTTCTTCAGCGGAAGAAAAATGAATAAAGTCGCTATAATCTGTATGATCAACATCTATATTAATACTTTTCTTGTTGAATAAAGAATAGAGCTCGTAATTACTACTTGAAATAGGATAACTAAATAACTCGTTATAGTTAAAAAACTCTGTTGGGTTGTTGTTAAAGTCTGTGGTTTCTACATTAAAGTTTGGTCCTCTTAATGGAAGTATAGTTTCGCCCTGCTGTAAGACTGAGCTTTCAATTTGGTATGCTACCGGGTCTGCTACTACTTTCTCTATAGATAACGTATCGTTGAGTAGGAATGATTGAGGTAGAGGCTCATATAACTTTACAATAATAGAGCTTCCTTTTTCTATTTTTAGGATATCTAAATTTAATCCTTTTATTTTTACTTGTTCTTGTAACCTTACAAAAAAATCTAATAACGTTGTGTTGTTATTTAACTCTTGAATAAAAGGAGTAGCGAAATTTTCGACATCTGAATCAGAAAGGTTTACTGAGAGAAGCCTTATTTCGGTTCTATCCGGAGAAATATTTTCGATAAAAAACTCATGTGAAGTATTATCTGCTGTGAAAATATCATTAGAAAAATTATATACTACTTTTACGTCTCCGTTTTTGTATCCGTACTTGTTTATATCTTTTACGACATCTATAATGATTTCTTCAGTTCCTTCTTTTCCTGATGTACCTCCTGTTCCTATAATTTGAAAATTATTATACTTAGGTATAAATTCAAGTAAAGAGTTATCTAAAGAGTATATAGAAAGCGATGAAAGATCTTTATAGTAATTAAAAATACTATTTACCGAAAATTCATTCAGCAGCTGTCCATCCTTTTCATTAATGATACCAGTAGGGTTTAATGAATCTGGGTCGATCTGTGATATGTTATAAGTTATTTTGTTCAATCTACAATCTGTTCGTTAGTCAACTCTAATATTCTTTCGTTCGCATTTAGCAATTGTTCTCTTAAATTATCAATTTCATCTAACAGGGGCTGAATATTTACTGTATCCTCTACTACGTCTAACAATTTACCGCTTTCTCTACTAAGAAACTGATGAGAGTTTACTTCACCGTCTACAGGAATATCTTTATACAAGCGCTCATAATTAGTAAAAAACTCATCTACAGTAAGAGCTTGTTCTTCTTCTAATTCTACTCCAAAAGTCTTAAACGAGCGGTCTACAACTCGATCGAATTCTTTTTTGTTTACATTAGTTTTAACTATACGAACGCTTTCAGCCATTTCTTGTTACTTTGAAAATATTTTTATTATCTAATATTATATTACTGCTATCAAGAGTAGTTTTTACTAGTAACCTGTAGTACCTTTCTGGTTGTAAGGAATTCATTCTTACATCGAAATAACTGCTGTTAGAGTCTGCGCTAATTTTAGTATAGTTTGTATCAAAATCAACAATCATTTCTTCGCTAAATTCATCTTTAATCCCCCAATAGCTTGCCTCAGGAAGTCTATATTCAGTTAAGTATATAGAAGAAGTTACAAAAGATCTTGTAGGATACTTGGGTCTAGCTGATAGTCTAAATCTAACGGTATCAGAATCAGCGTATTTCTCCTTGGCATTCTTTATAGATATAGTAGCTATGTCGGTAGATAAAAGACTAAGAGAGCCACTATCATAACTAGAGTCGTCCCATTTAAATTCTAGGTATGGAGGGAATATAGTATTAGTGTCTGAGCTAAAGTACCTGAGGTTAATAGAAGATGTAGTCGAATTTTCTAAGCTACCTGATAATTTTAAAAGTAGTCCGGCGTTAGGTTTAGCTCCTATAGGTGCTTGGGCATCAACAAGGCTTTTTACGTCCATGTTTATATCGTAGTCTGAGTTTAGATCAAAGCTCTGAGAGGCAATAATATCATTATCAAAATCCCCACCAAGTGTTCCCCATTCATTTTCTAGCTCTCCTCTATACTTCCAGCTTACACCGGAAGTGTTGACTGGTTCATCTACTCTTTTTCCTATACCGTTAATCCAAGACCCAGTAACGTTATGAGCAAAAATATTAAATGTTTGAGGTATCTCACCAGCTTCAGCAAGATATAGTTTTAAATTAACGCTGTATGATGCACCGTTAATAGTAGTAATAGCTGAGGATATATCTTCAGATTTGAATTGTAGTAATGCTCTATTGGTTCTTCCTACGTTGTTTAAATCGGGGTAGCTTCCTATTTCAAGTATTTCATCCTTACCGGTGTTTGGGTATGACCCAGCTATAGTAGGTTCGCTTGAAATGAAAGCATCTTTTACAGGGTATATTCTATATATTGCCATCTTATAATGTTGTTACGCGTCCTTTTATGTCAAGGTCTGGGAATTTAACTTCAAATATACAAGGGTCTAAAGAGGGGTATACTATATTATTTTTAGTAGCTCCTTGAACATCATAACTATATTCAGAGTAATTTCCTCCAGATTTATTTTTTATAGTTATACTTTCAACAGTCTGTACGCCTTGTATTTTGTCAAGTAGAGTATATATAGGTGATAGGTTTATAGGTTCGTTTATAGACCATCTACTTATGTTAAAATAATTTTTTAGGGCATTTGTGCACCTTACTAAAACGTCTCTTGAGACTGCATCTGGTTTTGTAATAATTTCATAATCCACACCTATATTTACTATAAAAGCATCATCTATATTTACACCATCAGCAATCATAATATACTGTGATAGGTAAGCTTTCAAGTTTTCTTTCAATTGAAGAGGAGCGTTTATCAGGTGTTTATTATTATTGTAGGAAAGAACATACAGAGAAACTGCTAAAGGGTTTGAGGTTAAAACAGTATCTATTTTCTTGTTTGCTGAAGTTTGAGTTGCGTATACTTTCGCTACTGTTCCAAACTTAGGAGGTAACGATAATGCTCTAATGGAGTAGTCTTGAAGTGTTACTGTTCTTTGCTGTTCAGCAAAAGATCTGATTGAATTTTCTCTCAGCTCTTCAATTGTATCTCCGTCCTTACCGCCAGAAGCTGCTTTCTCGTTATTGAATGTTAGGGTTCCTTGATAGGTTAAATCAGTTGCTGTAATCGAAACTGTTGTAGCTGATGTAATTGAGTTAGCTGGTACATTCGAAGCTACTCCACCTCCTGTCAAATACCTAACGGTTAATGTTGTATTAGTAGGGGCTAATCCGTAAGTATCGGTAAACAAAAAGTTTGAGGGGTCATAAGCTTTAAACAGCTGGTTTATATCGCCTCCTGAACCAGCATTGGTAAGGTCTAGAGGGTCTGGTAAGAAGGCTTCTTTACCTGTACCTGCAATTCCAGCTCCAAACTGGATTTGGAGTATACCTTTGGATGTAAATCTAGTTACAAATCTCCTTGGAGTATTTTGTAAAGATAAAACTGTAGGTGCTATATTTTTGCTTGCACCAGTGTTTGCTGTTTCTAAAAAAGTAGTTTCTTGACCTAAGAACGGTACTTCATACCAAGTATTACCATCACTATCTATTATATCTAAAACTCTTATGATATCAGTGTCTTCTACTTCTATGGTTGCAAATTTTTCTGCTGTTGTATAAGTTTGGGTAACCGTTTTTACCGAACCGGCAAAAGCTTTAACCTTTTTAGATAGTAAAAATTCTGCAGGATTACCGCTGTCTACAGAAAACACTCTTACTTCGGTTGGATCAAAAGAACTTGAAAAAGCAAAATCAATCGGGAAGTTTATCAAAAAGGTTGGGGTACCGGATGAGTTTGCAGTAATTATAGCGTTTTCGTCTATTTTAAGTGCTTGATTCCAATTAGGAGTATAGTTTGGTGCTACAGCTTCTACTCTCTGTGTTACTGTAAGTTGTGCTTCAGAGGGGGTGCTTACTTTAGGCCTATATCCCATCATATACGCTAACGAGTACAAGTTAGCTGGGTTCTTAGCGTTTTGTAAAAAAGTTTCCTGTAATTGAGTATCTTGATAAAAAGACATTACATCTCCCACATATGCAGCCATCTCTATAAACATCATTCCAGGAGATGTAGGAGAGAAGTCGTTGTAGCTGTCAGGAAAATAGTTTTTAGCATACTCTATTAACTCTTGCTTAAAATCAGCAAATTCTCTGTTAATGTATTTTATATCTCTAGATTCGGCCATTATTGTTCAAAGTTTATTGCAAGTTCGTCTTCAATGTTTGTTTCTGAAACTTTATACTTTAAGTAAAACTGAACGGTATTTCTATCCGGTATGCCAGTTGTTGTTATTTCAACTGGCTCCACTTTAGGAAAGTTAAGCTTAAGGTCTTCTTTTATTATGAAGTCTATCTGCTTCACTTTTTCTTCAGTTAGACTATCAAAAAGTAAAGCACGTAACTTAGTACCTAGGGTAGGGTTTAAAAACCTTTCTCCAGTTTCTGTTAAGAAAAAATTAATTAAATTTGCTTTCAAAGCATCTTTTGTTTGGTAAGTTGAGTTAAATACTCCCTGTCCAGAGAAAGGAAGGCTTACACCGATTGCTTTTCTTGGCTGTAGATCTAAAGGGTTAATTTTTCTTACTTCGAACGCCATTTATTAAAGTACTCCTGCTTTTTGTTTATCTTTCTTATACGAAGCATCTAATACAGATTTTGCTTTTGAAACAAAGTCGAGTTGTGAAATATCTATACCAGGCATTGGTCCTTTATTTTCCATGCTCATCTGTGTAGCCATTGTAGATGCAAAATTCGGTTTATGTACTCCTGACCCTCCAATAATATTATTGTAATCTTGACCGGTCATCTCTTGTCTGGTAGCAGATAGCATCTCGTCTAAAGTAGCTGATTTACCTACAGACCATTTTTTAGGTTGTCCTTTAGGAACTTGTGTATAGCTTTGCTGTGGAGCTGAGGCTGCTTTTACAGCTTCATTCATTACTTCTTGTAACTCCTCCTTAACAGCTGCTCTCACTTCTTCTCTTATTATTTTTCGTAATTGATCGAGTTTCATATATATAAATAGTTATGTTATGGAAGTTGATTATTTATTCTAAATTTTATTTCTTCTATAAGTATTTCAGGTGAGCCTGCGTAAGAAAACGGTCCTTTAAGTATAATAACTCCATTTTCATCTACTGCAATTGCTCTTCTTTTGGGTGTTATAGTTTTTTGTTCTTTATCAAGCTCTATACTCAACGTATATTTACCTCCTAATTGAGATTCAAATAGTTCTTTTAAAGTATTATTAGTATTAGTTTTTCTATTTGATATTCCTAGTATAGATTCTCTATCTTCTTTTGTCAAATTAGGATTTTCAATACACCTATTAAGTAAGTTTTCTATTCGTGCTAATTTTACTGAGACGGGGTTAAAGGTATTAATAGCGGTTTCAGTTACCGATAAAATACCTTCTTTATCGTCTTCAAGAGCGTTAACCATACCTCTTAAGTATTCTAAAGAATTACCGTATGTGTTTAATACTCCTACGGGTAGGCCTATACCAGGGGGGACGGCTGAGGGAAGTGGAAAATGTGAAAGTATCTCTATGCTAGCTTTAGTTGCTTTTATAGGTTTATCAAGCTTTTCTGCTTGTTTTTTCACTGTTTCGACTTTTTTCTCTATTCCTAATTTTACTTTTTTAACACTGTCGACGCTTCTGTTAATTTGTTTGAGTTCACTAGGAGGGGGGCATTGTTCCAAAAGCCTATCAATCAGCTCTTGAACTTTTTGTAAAGCGTATCTTATCGCGTATGCTTCTGCTTCAGCTAGTAGTGCAGTTGCGATAGCACTAATATTACTTTTAAAATCTTTTAGGTAAACATGTGGCATTATTCAGTGAATACTTTTTTAGATTTAAGAATAGATTTACCGTAAGGGTTAATTTGCTTGTTCAAGCTATCTAAAACTACTTGAGATATTTTACCTTGAAAATTTAAATCAAGGATAGGTTTACCGTCTAGGGTTTTAGCTTTAGTCATAGCTTTAGACATAGCGGTAATTTCCGATATGAGCTGTCTTAAGAAAATCTCTAATTCGTTACCAAGAATCACCGGTTCTTCTTTTTTTCTTGCTTGTACTCCTAGTAGAATGTTTTTAGAGTCTAGACTTATATATTCATCGCTATCAATATTTAAGTTTTGAGAGTTAATCCCTATACTGTTTTTTGAGGATAAAAAAATATTCTCATCTTTAGCATTTATAAAAACTCTCCCGCTGTTTACTATTACCTGATTTCCTTTGTACGTATCTGCTTGTATGGGTTTTTCAAGCCAAGAGTCATTTTTTAAATTTGCTTGATTTAGGTTTACGGTATGGTTAGATGTTAAGTATATAGAGCTTTTATCATTATTTACGTTTTCAGTAATATTTTCGAACTCTTCTACGGGTGTGTGCCCGTTAGATATTATTATAAGTGGTTCGCCGTTATTAGACCCGTCTATCCAGGGGTTCGTACTATATTTAGTTCCTGTAAATCTTATACCTTGACCGTGTCTTCCTTCTATTAGAGTGTCCCCTGGGAAGCTTTGTAGGCTATTAATGTTAGATTTTTCAATAAAATTTTCATCTTCTGTCGGCTCAACTTCTTCAGTTTCTTCATTATAGTTTTGAATTTCATCAAAGTAGGCGTTGTAGTGAGGGTTATTCCATACCGGTACTATGCTATTCCAATAAGGCTTTTTAGAGTTTACAAAAGTTTCTCTGTCCTCTGAGGGAAGACTTTCGATTTGAACTATTTCTCCTACTAGCGGTGTTTGCTTAATAGACATATTACCTTGATAAGCAAAAGTTAGCTCAG
>Ga0222716_10000294_pt1 | contig 41596 bp, 37 predicted proteins | sample C33_13DmetaG_FD_165044 | JGI IMG/M metagenome (GOLD analysis project Ga0222716, IMG submission 165044) | Estuarine water microbial communities from San Francisco Bay, California, United States - C33_13D | ecosystem: Environmental > Aquatic > Marine > Unclassified | place: USA: California... | reverse complement strand
AATCCAGAGATATGGACAGATAAACTAAAGTATGAAATCTATTGTGCTGCTGAAAGAGTAGTAGAACTAGAAGATAAGTTTATTGATATTTGTTTTGATAAAGCAGACATTCCAAATCTAACAGCAGCTGAGGTAAAAGAGTATATTCGTTATATTGCGGATAGAAGATTACTAGGATTAGGTATGAAAAATATCTTTCATAGTAGTGATGAGAACCCTTTGCCGTGGATTGATATGCAAGTTAACGCAGTTGAGCATACCAACTTTTTTGAAAACCGTGCTACTGAGTATGCTAAAGCTAGTACACAAGGAAATTGGCAGGATATATTTAAATGAGTGTACAATCAGAAAACCCTACTATCACAATTAATGATGTAGAGTACAATATTTCCGATCTTTCAGATGACGCGAAGTACTTTATCAACTGCATTAGCAATATTGATAATCAGCTTTCGCAAATAAAGATGAATCAGGATACCATGAATTTGGCTAGAGAAGGTTTTAGTCAGAGATTGGAAAAATTACTTGAACCACCTGTGAGTGAAGAAAGTTAAACAATAAAGGGGCTATATGCCCCTTTTTTATTATCTTGCGGTTGTGGGAACTCCACCTGCGACAAATGGATTTTCTGCAAATGCCATGTAGATGTATGTACTGCCTGAAGCATTTACACCTGCTCTACCTGTTCTAGCTTTAAACCCATTACTTAAAAAATCTACTGCATCATAGACCGCACCTGATTCTGCTGCGGTGCTAGCAGGGTTTAGTTGATTTTGGTTGTAATTAATAGGTCCTCTTTCGTTATCAAAAAGTACCCATCCATCTCCTGCTGAATAACTTGCCCTTTTAATCAACACCCAAGCAGGTTTAAAACCTAAATAGACAAAAGCTCCATCAAAAGTTCCATCAGAAGTTCCAGAACCATTACCGACATAAGAACCAAATTTTGAGAAGCCTTGAACATCTGCAAATACATAAGCTACATAAGGAGTGTTATTGTTGTTTGTTGGAGTATAACCACCTGCACCACCTACTGAATATACTGAAGATGTTGGAGTTGTATTATCCCAATCGTTATAAGTTCCAGCAGCAGCATCGGTATCTAAAGTTAAATATTTAGTGTTACCCATGCCCACAGTATAAACACGCCAATTAGGAACATTAGACGATGCATTTCTATCTTTAGAAATAATCATTTTAGGAACAGCACCCAAGCCATGTCCTACTGTTTGTCCGCTTTGTGTACCATTACCTGTGTAAGTAACAATACTAAAACCTGCTGTTGTATTTGCTTGAACAGTAGAGTCAATACCATTTCCTGTCGTATTACTAGCCGTTGTTCCACCATTGGCTTTCCACGCCCATGTAGCCTGTGCTACTGAATTAGAATTAAAAGAGCTATCACCACTACCATAGGTAATTGAATTGCTGCCTATTGCAGATACATAAGCACTACCAACCCCATACTCCGCAGCACTACTTTCAGAAGCAAGATAATTAGCAATTCCTATACTAGTATCAGTTTGATGCCAACCATTAGTGTCATTTTGTTCTTTATGCCAAATCCAATCTGCTTGTAAATCACTATTACCATCAAAGGTAATTTCATTTGAACTTGCATTACCAGTCCATAATTTAGTCTGAAAATGTGCACTTGGGTCTTTTATATCTGAGTATGCCATATTATCCGAACTCCTCTAAATTCTTTGTACATAATGCGTAACCACCTTTTGTTGTAAATTCAAAATTGCCATATCCATTTGGATCAGAATTTCCTGATGCTACAGCGAATTCTTGTACAGGATTTCCAAAGTTTGCTATTACTTCTAAACTTGTACTAGCTCCAGCTACATAAGGCAAATAAAACTCATCTTCAAAAGTAACTCCTCCTGAGCCGTGTGTTTTAGTCCACACAAGTGAATCATTTTTATATATTTTAAAAACAGGAGTAGTACCACATTCTAATAAAATTCCTACTATTCCTCCTGCCTGAAGTGCCCCTTCTCCCGCAAAACTTGCTGATGCATATCTTACAAAATTGCCACTGTCCCCACTGAAGACATTAGTATTAGCATGAGATCCATCTAACATCGTTGTTGTACTAATTAATCCAAATAAAATTTCATTACTAGAGCCATTAATAGTTGCAGATGACTCAATTTCGAAATACCATTTATTAGTATTCGAAAAAGGATTTATACCAATAGTTCCTACACAAGCGGTATAAGCACTACCTCCTCCTTGTCGTATTAAATTACCCGCTGTAAAAGCTGTAGCATCGCCTTGTAAGTACCCTGTATTGTAGTCCCATGTTGCAAAATTATTTGTGCAGGTGTCTTCACTCAAGTCTGTAGAGTTTAAATTATTAGCTGTGAAGTCTGTACCACCACTTGCATCATTCCCCATAGTTCCGGAATCTGCAAAGTTTAAGTAAGCACCATTAGTTCCAAAAGTTACTCCACTCGGATCAATAGGAATCCAAATACCAGTATCTTCATCAAACTCACCAAACTCTGTAGGTGCAGAAGCAACTCCATCTTGTATAACAACTTCGCAAATATTGCCATCATAAGGCTGTCCATTATCTATTGAATTATATCCTATAACTTGTTTTTGAAAATTAAGACCTAAATTGCCGTTTTGGCTTGGATTAGCTGTTGCTGAAAAACTAGTTTCTTGCACACCATTAACATATAATTTAATTCTGTCATTGGCTGTACTTTGGGTTGTATCAAAAGCAACTACAATGTGATACCATGCTGCAAAATCTCGAAAAACTTTACTTGTTTTTCTCCAAAAAGTAGAACCTCCGCCAATCCATAACGTATTATCAACCTGAAACCTAGCAAAAGTTCTGCCATCATCATTATCAGTGTTGCCAAAAGTAAAAAGGTATTGAGCTAAATCTCCTCTACCTCTTTTAACCCACATACTAATTGTGCCTGTAGTTCTACTACCTGAACTAGAAACATCTCGTGTATAATACTCAGTTCTTGTTCTATCAAAAGCAGTAGAGTTATCAACCTGATAAGGACCAGTAGATATACTTCCTCGATTATGTAGCCGTTGTAATGTTTCCATTATGTTTGTGCCATATTCTGTATTCTGCCAATTTCTTGCCAGACTGAGCCATTATATCGAAAAGCAAATATATCTGTTTTGTTTGCTGTTGCTGTGACTGTTGGTGCTGTTGAAGCTGCGAACTCAAATACTGTATTCCATGCAACTGTTCTAGCCGTGCCACCCTGGGCAAGCTCTACACTAATAATTGCACCTTCTACTGCGTTACTTGGAGCTGAAAAAGTTGTATTCTCAGTAGTAACATGATATGCATTTGCTTTTGCTGCTGCATCCCATGCCACTGCGTTACTACTCGAAGTAAGTGCTGTTTGTGTTATATTTGAGGAAGTTGACGCTGTTGCAACTCCTGTAAATGTACTTGTGCCTGTTGTGGTTGCATTACCTGTTGTTGTCAAATTATCTGCAACTGTAGTCTCTGAAGTAGTGTGTCCGATTGTTATTGCGATACCACTTGTCTCTGTTGCTAATTTTAATGCTCCTGTACTATTTGCTAAGTATGAATTTGACCCATCATGATACAAGTTTAAATCTTGTCCATCACCGAGTCTTAATTTTTCGCTGTCTCCGAGTAGTAGGGAATCTCCATCAGGTAATTCCTTGATGTTATTATTAGATGAGTCTACTACTAGAGGAAATCTATCTGCCATGTTATGATACTCCTACGTTCACGTTTCCGCTTCTTGCGACAACTACTATGTTGCCATTTGTTACTGATACGGCAGTGTTTGCACCCCTTCCGACAACTGTTAGACCTGTGCCTACAGTTCCGAAACTAAGTGTTCCACTACCATTTGTTTTTAAAAATTGTCCTGCGGTACCGTCAGAGAAAGCTAGTTCGGTTACTCCGACTGCTCCTGCTGCTATATATCCGCTTGATACTGTTGTTTTTGCCATGTTATCCCTCTAGTGTTTCTATTCTTGCTTTTAAAGATTCTATTTCTGTCATAGCTTCTTGTAATGCTTTAATCGCCATAATATACATTTGCTGTTCTTTAACAGCTTTTCTCATTACTTGTACTTGTGCAGGAGTTTTTTCGTCTCCAACAGAAACGCCGTCAGGAAGCGGTCTATCGTCTTCTTGCCAAAGTTCTTGCTCTCTTTTTGCGTTCTTTTCCCAGTCTGTTATTAATTCTGGATTTGTTTTTTCTATGTCTTGTGCAATAACACCATATCTTTTAGAATCACTATTCTCATCTTCGTTGTAATGGAATTTTTTAATATTCCAAGATTTCACATCATTCCAAGTGCTATCAGACACAACTATGTTTTTCTTTTCTCTTTCATCACAAAGATTAGAGTCATTTGATTGATAGTTAGCAAATCCCCCATTAGAATATAATTTTGCTCTTGTTGCTTGTTCGTCTAAAGCGTGTATAAAATTTGAATGTACATTATTTGGTCCAGTAGAAGCGTAATACCAAAGATTTATACAATCTGCATAATAAGTTGAACCTTGTCTAACTAATAAGTTTGCTGTTGCATCTGCATTAGAACAAATTTCATTATAGTTACTTGTTGAATTAGCATAAGCTGAAGTACCTTGTTTGGTTTTAAAAGCACCGCCACTATTAATCCTCGTGCGTTCTGTTGTATTTTCAACAAAAGCTAAACCTGCTGGTTCATCTGTACCTGCTGCTCTTATTGTTTTTATGTGATAAGCAGTAGATGCACCAGTATGAGTTAATGCTATTTGATTATTAAGCGAGTTAGCAGCACCTGCTGCTTTGTTGAGAGTTAATGGGTTACTAAAAGTTGTTGTAGTACCAATACCCACGCTACCATCACTTTTTACAGTAAAAGCATCTAAAAATGTTGAGCCATTAAATGCTTTTGTGATTAACAGGCTATTGTTTGCATTACTTTGTGTTGCAAAGTTAGTTCCATATCTTACAAAATTTCCTTGCGTTGCTGTGTCTGAGTTAGTGCCATTTAAGTAAACTCCTGCTGTTGTTCCCGAACCTAGTACAACCACGCCTTTTGCAAAATCTACTGATTCATCTGCACCAATAGTTATAGCAGTTGCATCAGCACTTGAACTTATGCCTGAAACTCCAACTGAAGCAAAAGATAAAGTTCCACTTCCGTTAGTTGTAAGAGCTTGACCATCAGAACCATCAGAAACATTAAGTTGATCAATACCAATTTGGTTATCATCAATATGCTTTGTTAAAACCGAATTTTGAGCGAGTTTAGCACTCGTAACAGCATTTGCTGCTATCTGAGTAGTTCCTACGACTCCGTCTCCGATTACTCCTGCTTTGATTTTGGTGGTCATTGTTTATCTCCTTAAACTGTTGGCAATTCGCCTAATGGTCTTACTGCTGGATCTGCATCGTTATAAACATAAAGTGCTGCTAAAGCATCTACATCTGATGCGGCATCTATTTGTACGCACATTGCATTTGCTTTTGTTCTTACAGCTGCTCTCTTTGTTTTTGTATCACTTGGCATTGCCGTTCCGCCTTCTGCTGCTCTTATTCCCATCCAATCTGTTGATTGTAAGTTTCCTGCTGCTTGTGCATTGATAATACGTTTATGACTAGTTTTTAATCCTTCTGTAACTACACCATCAACTGTTACGTCTGCTATAGCTTTCGCTGTCGCACTCGCAAATGATTTTGTTGCAGTTTTTGCGCTCGAATTCCATGCTAGAGACTCTGCTCCATTAATATAGTACTCTTTATCTTTTAAATTACTATTATCTACAATAATTTCATAGAGTCCGATTGCTTCTTTCTCCGCCTTTGACCATAAAGTAAAAATACTTGCGGGATATTGAATGTCCCCAAGTGTAAACCCTTTAGGTCTGTTAAATGTTTTTGTTATAGAATTACTTTCTATTAATGCCCACATAATATTTCTCCTAGTGTGCTTTGGCGATACTTCGCCATGTTATCTTGCCGTTGCCGGCGCTCCTGTTGATGTTACGAATGGATTTTCTGCAATAGCCATGTATACCATAGTTTCACCTGTTTGATTATGGTCTGCATCTGTGTTTCTCATTTTAAAACCATTTGAATAAAAATCTATATAATTTCTTGAAGTGTTATCTCCTGCCGTTGTATTTGGGTGTAGTCTATGTATAAGAACATTATCAACATCTCTTTTATTATCAAAAATAACCCAGTTACCACCTGCACTTGATGATTCTTTCATCATTAAAAAAGCAGGTTTGAAGCCTGTATAGACAAACGGACCATCTGTACTTCCATTACCGATATAACTGCCAAACTTGCTGTAGCCTTGTACTGAAGTCCACGCATAGCAGTTATAGCCACCCCCATCTGCGTTTGTGTTTGTTGAAGTACCACCTACAAAAATATTAGTAGCGTTTGGTATTGTGCCGTTCATAAAAGCACCATCTGCATCTTCTGCAGCCGTGTCATTTAAAACTAATTTTTTATCAATTCCTACACTTTTATGATAAACAACCCATCCATTTGTACTATTTCCTCTTTTGAAGATAATAAATTCAGGTGCTTTTCCTAATCCATGTGCTATTTCACAACTAGCATTAGCTCCTGTACCTGTATAAACTATAATACTAAGTCCTGCTGTAGCATTTGTTTGTCTAACACCGCCGGGATTATTTCCACTTTCACTAAATGTAATTCTGTCACCAGCATCACAATGCCATTGCCAGCAACACATAGAGCCTGTGCTAACATTACCTGCAGCAGAGGTTAGTTCTTTACAGGTAAAACCATCAGAGGTAATTGTCATTACACCCGAACTGTCAGCTATTTCTGCAACATTTGAGTCAGTGTTCAAAACTATATTATATCCTGTTGGTCCAAACCCTGAAGTAACATTTGCTCCTCTATTTGTATCTATAAGTACATGGGTAACAGCACTATCTCGTTTTTTAAACCAAAGTAAATCTGGTTGTAAGCTTGAGTTTCCATCGTTTGTTACAGTTACTACAGTAGAGCCATTACCTGAATAAACAGCAGTCTGAAAGTATGCACTTGGGTCATCTATAGTTGTATAAGCCATTATCCGTACTCCGCTAAGTTTTTACTGCATAAGGCGTAGTAGCCTGTAGGGGGTGCATGTTCAAAAGTTCCGTAGCCATTAGCATCTGATGCTGCACTGCTAGGTGTATGTGCTGTATAACCCCCAAAATTAAATGTTGTTTTCATTCCTTGGAAAACGGAAACAGAAGGTACAATAAAATCCGTCCAAGGGTTAGTTTGTGTAGTACTTAAAGTTGCAGCCGCTGTTCCCCCCGTTGTTGTTGGATCAGAGCTATTTCCCCAAGTACCATTTTTACCAAAATAAAAGTAACCATTGTCAGCATCTAAAGCAAACATAATTACATCATTAGAACTATTAGCTAAATGACCAGTTCCATTTTGCCAAGTTCCATTATAAACTTGTCCATTATAACTATACAATCCCATTGAAGTCCAAGCAGCAACATTACCTAAGTAATATCCACCTGCTCTATGAGGAATATAAGGGTCGTCGACTGCAGCTACACCCCAAAATACATTATCACTATCAGAAGACATATGCTCAGCTTCCCAGTACCACTTACCAGACTTAGCACCCATAGTAGCATTCATTGAGCACCAACCCGAACCCCCGTCAGTTGTAACTTTACTACCACCTTCTTGAGTTCTAATATTAGCATTAGTTCTGGAATTATTATTCAGAGTACAAAAATTATTAGTAGGTGTGTCAGTTGCTTGGTCGGCTGCTGATAAATTTTGCAAAGTAAAGGTTTGACTATTACCGCTAGTATCTGTGCCTAAACTTGAAGAATCTTTAAACTCTAAAAATACAGAATTTTCTGCATAACTTCCTGCAAATAGTATAGGAACCCAAATTCCATTCTCATCAAACCTACCGAAAGCAGTAGGCGCATATTGAGTTCCAGTTATAGAATTAACTTCTGCTATGTAGCCATGAAATCTTGGTGATTCACCAATAACAGCACCCACTTCCATATATGAGCCATTTGCGTTGTGTAATGTTAAATCGTTTTGGTCAAAGTTAGTTTCCGTAGCGAATGAAGTTTCTTCTACGCCGTTAACATAAATACGCAGTCTGTTCCCTGCTGTACCTGATGTTGTATCTACTGCAAAAACCAAATGATACCAAGCTGATGTATCTCTAAACACTCTATTGGTACGATAAACACAATCATTTGCTGCGTCTTTTGTTGACCTAAACCCTAATCTATCACTACTATCAAAATCAACAACTAATACATCATTACCGCTTGTACCTGCTCCCCAAGTATAACAAGCACCTAATTCAGTTCTTTTAATCCAAAGGCTAACAGTCCATGTTCTAGTGTTTGCAGTAATTCCACCCCATGCACGATACATTCTTTCAGTATTATCGTTTTCATTTTTATATGAGTTATCAATATCATACTCAGTGGAAATACTTCCTCGATTTGCTGCTTCCGTTAAAAATGCCATATTATGTCTGCGCTAAGTTTTGTACTCGTCCGATCTCTTGCCAGACTGTTCCATTATATCTAAATGTAAAAATATCAGTTTTACTTGCTGTTGCAGTTACAGTTGGTGCTGTACTTGCCGCAAATTCAAAGACTGTATTCCACGCTATTGTTCTTGCTGTTCCGCCCTGTGCTAGTTCTACTTGTATGATTGCTCCTTCAACTGCATTACTTGGTGCAGAGAATGTTGTATTTTCAGTTGTAACATGATATGCGTTTGCTGCTGCGGCGGCATCCCATGCGACTGCGTTACTTGATGAAGTGATTGCAACTTGAGTAACTCGTGCTGATGTAGAGGCTACTAATAATGGCGAAGTTACAGAAGTTACAACTGTAACAGCATCTGCTAATTGATCTCCAGTTACTTGATCATCATCAATGTGTTGCGTTAAAATAGCATTATTTGCAATATGGTCCCCAGTTACTTGATCGTCATCTATATGCCTAGTAAGAATACTATTCTGTGCTATTTTTGTAGCGTCTACAGAGTTATCAGCAATATTGCCTGTAGCAATAGTATTTGCGGATATTAGGTCTGTTGTTATTTTTTGTAGTGCCATTATTTATTCCTCTAATGTTTCTATTCTTGACTTTAAATCGTCTATTATTGTTTGTTGTTCTTGTATTGCTTTAACTAAAACTGGTACAAGCGATGAGGGTGCAGCAGTTAAAACTCCATCATCTCTGCTTTTGATTAACCCTAATCCATTTTTAATTTCGGGGTGATTATTGATAACAGCTTGAGTTTCTTGAGCTATAAAACCATGATAAGTTACTCCTTCATCGCCATGTATCCTGTCGTCTGAATCTGCTTTAAAATAATTTTCTAACTCGGGTGTAATATCTTTTTTCTTTTTCCAGTCAAAAGTAACTGGTCTTAAATCATTTATAAAACTAAGTCCTGCTGTTGTTTCTTGGATGTTTTCTTTTAATCTTTCATCAGAAGAAGCCGCCCATGATGTATCTGAACCATTTAAGTCAAGCTCTGCTTTACCATTAGAGCTTCCTATTGTTATTCTGTTATCTGATGTTCCGTCAATTCCACCACCCATAACAATTCTGCCAACAGAGCCACTGTGTCCTGTATTTGCTCCTGTTCCTATAACAATGTTTTGTGTGCCTGTTGTAGTAGTTGTTGCTGCTCCACGACCTAGGAAAATATTATTACTTCCTGTTGTAGTACTGTTTCCTGCCAGTTGACCTAATGCTACATTAGCGGTTCCTGTGGTGTTTGCTGTAAGAGCCTGATACCCAACTGCTGTGTTGTTGTCTGCTGTGGTATTTGCAGACAACGCACCAGTACCAATAGCAATATGGTGGTCGCCAGTTGTATTTGCTTTTAAAGGCTGTAAACCATTATCATCATAAGTACCTATAGCAACATTACCTGTTCCAGTAGTATTTGCAATCATTGCTGCTTGTCCTATCGCAACATTTTGACCTGTGGTGTTTGCTTGTAAAGCTAATTCTCCAACAGCAACACTATAATTTCCTGTGGTATTGGCTTTTAAAGCATTTTTACCCACAGCAACATTAGAAGTACCTGTGGTGTTTGCTTCTAAAGCTGCATAGCCAACTGCTGTGTTGTTGCTTGCTGTATTAGCGTTTAAAGCCACACTACCTACTGCTGTATTGTTAGAACCACCATCTGGGTAATTTGCTGCGTAGCCTATTGCTGTATTATTTGAATCATCAATATTTAATGCACCTGCATACGCCCCAACCATAGTATTATTACCGCCTGAAGTATTGTTGCCTAAAGCAAAAAATCCAAGAGCAGAGTTGTTATCACCAGTCGTTAAATCAGCAAAAACATCTACACCTACACCAGTATTATAGTTAGCCGCATCAATCGTGCCTGTGGCATTATCTCCAATCATTATAGATGAAGTACCAAAGGTCTTAAAATTAAGTGCTGAACCATTAACGCTCAATGTAGAGCCGTCAAAAGTTAAGTTAGCCTCACCATTCAATGTATTTGATGAACCTGTACCAGTCATTACATAGTTATTTGTGTTATTATTGAGTGTTGTGCCACTGACTGTTCCAAAAGATATAGTACCACTTCCATCTGTTTTAAGTACTTGATCTGCATTTCCGTCTGAAGTTGGGTAAGCTAAACCACCCGCTGTTAATTGTCCTGAGACTGTTGCCGCTGATAAAGTACCAACGCTTGTTATGTTTGTTTGTGCCGCTGTTAGTATAGTTCCTGTTAAGTTTCCTGCAACATTACCTGTTACGTTACCTGTAAGTGCTCCTGTGAATGTATTTGCGGTTATTTGTGTAGTAGCACTTATATCTGCTCCAACGATACTATTATTTACTATATGTCGAGAAAGTATTGCATTTGACGCAATCTTTGCTGACGTAGTAGCATTTGCAGCTAAAGAAGCTGTATCAACAGTTCCTGCTGTAAGTGTTTTTGTTGCAACTACTGATAATTTTTGCCCTGTAGGAGTATTAGCATCAAAAGTTAATGTACCACTTGAGAAAGTATAACTGTCCTTCGGTTGATATACTCCTCCAACAAATACCCAAGTATTATTTTCATTCGCTGCACTAATTCCAGTAGAGTAAGCAGCTGTGTTTGAAGTTGTAGCTTCATATACTCCGAGAACTGTGTCTGATGCTGTAATGTTACTTGAAGTACCTGTTATAACATCTATCAGTGCTCCGTTTTCTGGGGCAGTACTAAATGTTACTGTTGAACCACTATAACTGTATTGTGATTTTTGTTGATAGACACCGTCAACAAATATCCAAGTATTTACTTCATTTCCTGGGTTTGTTCCTGTATCAAAAGCTGTTGTTGATCCATTACCTGTTGCAGTATAGTTATCTACCTTTGTAGTGTTATCTGCAAAACTTAATGCTCCAGAGCCGTCTGTACTTATGACTTGTCCTGCACTTCCATCGCTAGTAGGAAAACTAAGTCCTGATGCAGTAAGTGCACCTGTTACTAATGGAGCTGCTGTAATCGTTAGATTACCAGTGCTTGCACCTGTAAAACTTCCTGTTCCTACTATAACTTTGTCTGCACTTTCATCCCAACCGATAAATACATTATCAGAAGATCCTCTTTCGATTACGATACCTGCGTCTGTAGCGGGTGCGCCCGAAGTTCCTGTTCCGAGTTCTATAATTGCATCTTCAATAGTTGTATTACTAGAAGAATTTGTTACAGTTGATCCGTTTGTTGTTAAATTGCCAGTAATTGTTAAATTACCTGCGATTGTTATATTGTCGGCAAGTTGATCTCCTGTTACTTGGTCATCATCTATATGCCGAGTAAGAATACTATTTGAAGCAATTTTTGTAGCGTCAACAGAATTATCGGCAATGTTTGCTGTAGCTAAAGTGTTTGCTGCAATTAATCCTGTTGTTATTTTTGTGAGTGCCATATTATCCCTCGAGTGTCTCTATTCTTGCTGTTAAGGCATCTATTTTATTGTCTGCTTCTTGTAGTGCTTTTACAAGCATTGGTATTAGTGCAGTCATAGAAACGCCTTGTACTCCATCAGGTCCTTCATTCCATATATCACTACCACCTAAAACTTCTGAATGAGTATCTAAAGCTGTTTTAACTTCTTGTGCTAAAAATCCGTGTTTATTTGTGTTTTCGACATCATGTAGTCTGGTTTCTTCATCTTTTTCGTACCCTGGTAAATTAGTTGGTACATCTTTCTTTTTCTTCCAATCAAATGTAATTGGCCGTAAGTCATTTATAAATGATAATCCTGCTGTTGATGTTTGTATATTTTCTTTTAATCTTTGATCAGAACTTGAAGACCAGTTTGTGCTTCCTATTGCAACTGCTGTCCAAGAAGAAGTACCATTACCTATTGTTATCCATGTACTACCTCTACCTCTACATTGATATCCTAAATTTACAGTTCCATAAGAATTATATTCATCTGATCTAGCATCGTATCCAATATTGGTATTGTTATAAGCAGTAGTCCATTGGTATCCTGCATTGTTTCCAATAGCTATATTTTTGTTACCAGTACAGTTTGTATAAGAAGCATCTGAACCAATTATAATGTTGTCAGAGCCAGTGCTATTACCCCTGCCCCCACGATAACCTACTGCAATATTTCTTGAACCACTTGTAGTTTGTATGCCTGCTTGATCACCGAAGAAACAGTTTTCATCACCAGTTGAAACAGCCGTTCCTGCGCTAGAACCTACTGCTGTATTTGAATACCCAGTATTTTGAGCCGTAAGAGCATTGTAGCCTATAGCTGTATTAGTTGCACCAACTGTTTCAGTAGCTAAAGCTGACTTTCCTAAAGTTGTATTACATATAGCTGAAGTGATATTTCTTGCAGTACTATTTCCTACAAAAGTATTGTAGTAACCAGTATATGCAGAACCGGTATCAAGACAGTTATTTCCGATAGCAATTGTATCGTAACCAGTAGTTCCTTTATCAAATGCTTGATAACCTATTGCGATATTAGATGCACCTGAAGTAATTCCTTTACCTGCTTGATATCCAATAGCTGTATTATTTCCATTTGTATGAACGTCTGTTAAGGCTTTATATCCAATAGCAATTTGACCACTTTCAGAAGTAGCTGCAAGAAGTGCTTCATGCCCAATACCTATATTATTGCCTCCTGTAGTTATTGCTCCAAGTGCAGATTCTCCAACTGCTACATTGTTACTTCCAGAAGTAATAGCATCACCTGCTCCATAGCCAAGTGCATTATTACCATCTCCTGTAACTGCACCTGCCATAGCACTTCTACCTACTGCTGTATTTCTCTCTCCTGAAGTTAATCCTTTTAGGGCTACATAACCAACTCCTGTATTATTATCGCCAGTTGCATTTTTAAGTGATTCTCTACCAATACCAACTGAATAACTTGTTGTTGTACCTATGCTTCCTGCTTCTTCTCCAATAAATACATTTCTTGTACCAGTAGTTAAAGCATTTGCTGCTTTATATCCGATTGCAACATTATCATCTCCTTCTGTCAAAGCTGCAAAAATATCTATTCCAAGTCCTGTATTTCCTTCTGCAGAATTTAGGGTTCCAGTTGTGCTATCGCCAATCATTATTGAATTAGTAAAGTTTGTTCCAGCTTCTTTGTGTGTTGGTCCGCCCGAAACACTAGCAAAACTTAAAGTGCCACTACCGTTTGTGCTAAGAACTTGACCACTAGAACCGTCTGATGTTGGATAGGTTAATCCTGCAACTTCTAATCCTGTACTGTTTAATAATTGTAATTTGTCTGATTTAAGTCTTGCAGTAATAACATTTGAACCTGCTTTCTTATTTGCAAATTCAATTAAACCATCTTCTGTACCATCACTCGCATCATCAATCTTACCTGTAATCTTTGCGTAAAGTACTTCTTGATCGGCATCATTTTCGCCTTTAAATTTAAGTTGACCTAAGTAGTCTGAATCCGCAGGTGAGCTAGAGTTTCTTTTTAAAGTAATTACTGGTGCTGCTGTGCTTGAATCTTCTGTTGTAGTAATTAGTAATGAATCACCAGTAGTAGTATTTGTTAAATTTGCACTTGTAAAAGTTGGAGAAGCACTTGAGTCTAATTCACTTGCTCCTACTTGGTTAGCTGCTATTTGTGTACTTGTTACTGAGTTTCCTGCAAGTTCTGTTGCGGAGACTGAATTCACTGCAAGTTTTGCATTTGTTACTTGGTCATCTCCAATATGTATTGTATCAATAGAGCCAGTGACTAATTCACTTGAATCTACTGAGTTTGCAGCGATCTCTGCAGAGCCAACTGCATTTGCTGCAATGGAAGTAGATGTTACTGCGTTTGCTCCAACATCAGTAAGAGTTGTAATTTGATTTATAACTACTTCAATATTAGCTGTTCCACTTGGAGGAGCTTCTGAGAAAGTAAGTGTTGTTCCACTTACAGCATATGTTCCTTTCGGTTGGTATACACCACCGACATATACTTGCGTATTTTCTTCTTTTACTGGGTCTAGTGATAGTGTAAATGCTGTAGTTGATCCGTTTCCATTGAAATTATCAACTGTTGAGGCTTTCCCCATTACAACGCCACCGATTGTGTATGCTATAACTTTTGTGCTATTTGCTGGTGCAGTATCAAATGTAAGAGTTGTACCGCTTACATTAAATGCATCAGCGTTTTGGTATACACCGTCTATAAATACGATTAAGTCTGTATCTGAGCCTGGTGCTTTTGAAAGTGTAAATGCTGTTGTAGATCCATCGCCATTATATGAGTTATGATTAAATGCTCCACCTGTTGTTACGTTTGATAAATTATTAACTTCAATGCTTGTTCCGTTTGGTGGTGCTGCACTGAATGTTACTGTTGAACCAGATGTAGAGTATGCTCCTTTTTCCTGATATACACCATCTATAAATACCCAAGTAAGGGCTTCTTCGTTAATTGTTGTTCCAGTATTAAAAGCAGTTGTTGATCCATCTCCTGAACCTTCATATACGTTGACAGTTTGGTTTAAACCAATACCACCAGACCCGCCCCCACCAGAGATTGTCTGGTTTGATACACCTGTAATTCTTCCTTGTGCATCTACTGTAATCTGTGGAGAAACAGTTGTAGAACCGTATGTTCCTGCTGTTACTGCTGTGTCTGCAAGTTTTGCTGCTGTTACTGCGTCGTCTGCTAATTTGGCTGTTGAAATTGATCCATCTGCTACACTTGCTGTACCGTTTGAAGCTGAAGTTATACGACCGTCTGCATCAACTGTTAAGTCTGCATTTGTATAAGAACCTGCTGTTACTGCCGTAGCTGCAAGTTCACTTGGTCCAACTACTCCAGTTGCTATATGTGTTGCGTTTACAGCATTTGCTGATATTCCTGTTGTTCCTGTAATTGTAATAGTATCAGAACTAGCATTTGTTGTAAGTGTGATTCCTGTTCCACCTACGAGTGTCAATGTATCTGTAGAAGAGTCTGCAACTACATTACTTTGTCCTGAGATTGCAATAGTTTCAAAACTATTTGAGGCACTTCCACCACTTGTTACAGTACCAAAAGATAGAGTTCCACTACCGTCTGTTTTTAGTACTTGTCCATTTGAACCGTCACTTACATTTAATTGGTCGATGCCAATTTGATTATCGTCTATATGTCGAGTAAGAATACTATTCGATGCTATTTTTGTTCCATCAATAGCGTTATCTGCTACATTGCCTGTTGCAATAGTATTTGCTGCTATTTGTGTTGTTGTGATTGTTGCGTCAGCTATTTGGTCTGCTGTTACTTGATTATCATCTATGTGTCTAGTAAGAATACTATTCTGTGCTATCTTCGTGCCGTCTACTGCATTATCTGCAATGTTTCCAGTTGCAATAGTATTTGCGGCTATTTGAGTTGTAGTAACTGTCGCATCTGCTATTTGATCTGCTGTTACTTGATTGTCATCAATGTGTTTTGTTAAAATTGAGTTTTGAGCAATTTTTGTCGAAGTTACAGCGTTAGTTGCTATTTGAGCTGTTCCTACTTTGCCATCTGCTATTGCGTCTGAAACAGAGTAAGATGCTGAACCCATGTAACCATGTGATGAACATTGATAAAATAAAACTTGGGGAGTCGTAGCGGCAACTACAATCTGAGTATACGCTCCAGAAGACCCTGGAGTACCGTTTGTTGTGACACCTGTTGTATAAGCAGTTGTTTTATCTGCTTCCAAATAAAATCGTAAAGGATGTCCACTATTACTTGAATCTGCTTGATCAAATTTATATGTGTTGCCGGGTACAAGAAGTAAGTAAGGACTTTCTAAACCATCAATAGTATAACCACTAGAACTACCAGTACCATTATATGGATGTGCGGCAGTTTTTGAAACTACTTTAGTTACATATGTTTGTGTTCCAAAAGGGTTTATACCCTGTGGAGCATATGTTAGTATTGTATCTCCGCTAGTATTACCATCGACGTGCTTCCTTAAAAAGAATTTTCCGTCTTTGGTATTGATACCTAGTTCTCCTAACGCAAGGTTAGAAGTTGTAGGATTAGCGCCAGCAGTATTTGACCGCTTTAGTTGTATTGTAGCCATATTTATGGTTGTCCTGTTGTCTTACTCTATATAGAGATTCTTTAGAATGTTCCTCCGTCTATAGTACTTGTAAACTCTAGATCGTTTCCTGAAGAATTAATTTGTAATAATTGATTTGCTCCACCTGTTGAAACTGCTAATCGTTTGTAGCCACCATTTGAGGCTTTACCGATTAATAAATCACCAAGAGCTGTTGCTGTAACATCTCCTTTTAATTTGATTTCATCTGCAGTTACAGATAAAGTTACATTGTCTGGAACAACATTAAGTGTGTTGCCAGATTTTGTCATACCATTCCCTGCTGTTATTTGACCAGCACCTGAGAATTGTGTGAATGTTAAGTTTGTTGTATTTAGTGTAATTACATTATTTGTTGTAAGTACATAACCTTGATCAGCATTTGCAGTACCTTCTTCTACCCATACAAACATACCTGAAGTAACATCTACACTGGCGTTAGCATCGTCTGAACGAGCTGGTGTTCCACCTGAAGCAACTGCTACATAGATACCATTTTCTGAAGCATCTGTCTGATTTTTAAGAAGAACCCTATCGCCAGCTACAAGAGTAACTCCATCGATAGCATCTCCTGCTTCTAGTCCTGAAGAACCTGCAGTTAAAGAAACGTTTGCTGTTGAAGCTACATGTACTGATGCTTTAATATCAAGTGCTTGTTTTACTGCATCAACATATCCTTTTGTTACAAGTGTAAGTGAATTTTGTCCACTTCTATCATCATAACCTGAAGGAACTTTAACTGTACCTGTACCATTTGGAGATAAAGTTAAGTCTGTATTTGAAGTAGTTGTAGAAATAGTACTACCATTGATATTTACTGCGTCGACATCTAAGTCTCCAGTAATATCTGTAGCAGCTGTAACTGCAAATGTTGTACCATCAAATGTAAAGTTAGCGTCGTCTTCAATTTCACCTGAAGCGCCTGCGATAACAATTCTATTATTTGTTAAGTCTGAAACTTTTAAAGTAGAAGCTGTTGTTGAACCCACACCAAGTGAGCCACTAATATCTGCGTTACCATTGATATCAATAGTAGTTGCAGTAATATCAACTTCTGTGTCTGCTGCGATTGCTAATGTGCCATCTGAAGGAGAAGAAACGCTTAGTGCGGAATCTCTGAATCTTAAAGCCATTGAGCTGTTCAGCATTAGAGCTGTGTCAGCAACGTGTGTTAATGTTACGTCATTATCAGCACCAAATCCTAAGACTGCTGAGTCGCTGTCAAGTTTAAGATCGTTACTAATGTTTACTGATGTTGAAGCATTTATGTCAACAATCGGTGATGTAATTTCAAGTTCTGTATCAGCGTCAATATCTAATTGCCCATCTGTACTAGAGTTAATGCTAAGTGCAGAATCTCTGAATCTTAAACCCATGGCTGAGTTTAACATTAAAGCAGCATCTGCAACGTGTGTAAGTGTTACATCTCCGTCTGCTCCAAAAGATATTACTTGACCATCAGTATCAAATTGTACTGTTGGTGCTGTGATTTCTAATAATGTATCTGCATTGATGTCTAATTGTCCGTCTGCAGAAGATCCGATGCTTAGTGCTGAATCTCTGAATTGGAAAACGCTAGTGCTGTTAAGAAGTAAACCTGTATCGGCAACATGAGTTAAGTTTACATCTGAGTCTGCTCCAAAGTTTAATACGGCTGCATCTGAAACTAAGGATACATCATCTGCGAATGTAGTGTCTTGTCCGACTACTATCTTTTCGCTTGAATTTGTTGTTACGAATTTTAAGTAAGAAGTTGATCCTTCTTTTATATCAAGAGATGCCGCATTGTTATCAATAATTGTTAGTGCATTTGCTTGTGCGTCTAAATCTATAGTGCCGCCATGAGTAATTATTAAATTACCTGTAGGAGCAATAGTAAGAGTACCACTTGATGTAGAAATAGTATTACTTGAACCAGTAACTACAATGTTACCACTTAGTAATTCATTTACTTTTTTATTGGAGTCGACAATTAATGCTGAACTCGCTGTGTTTGTACCGTGTACATGGTCAAGCATATCGGTAAAGTATTTACCACCTATTACCAGATTATTACCATCTGCAGGGTTACCTACAAAAAGTCTAGAACCTGCACCACCTTGTGCACCTGCTCCACCTGTATAAGCTAGCTCACCTGCAGTAAGGCTACTAGGAGCCGAAGTACCTGTCGATCTTTTTATCTTTATTGTTGTTGCCATTTTATTTTCCTAATGAAGCCTTTTAGAAGCTTCCCGCATCTACTGTTTCCATGTCGCCTGTCGCTTGTGCTAAGGGTACGAACTGAAAAACGTTGGATGATGTTTCTCTGTAAACTTTGAGTTGATTATCATTTAAATCATAAAAGAAGTCTCCTTCTTCTAAATTTGTTGTTGATGCACTTGGTACATCATTTCCTCTAAAAAATTGGTCTGCTAATTGTTCTAACGCATCTTGTACGTTAGTAGCAGTGATTACATTGTGAGGTGTAAATGTCAAGTTTTGTGCATTAGTAGAAGCATCTGTTGGTGAGATTGCACTCACGCTTACACTTGTTACATCTTCTACTACTGTGATTGTTGTTGCCATTTAAAATGTACTCCCATCTAATGTGTCCATGTCTCCCTCTGCTTCGAGGAGAATTTGCCATGCACCATCTCTATAAACTTTTAATTGATTTGTATTTGTATTGTAAAATAAATCTCCATTGTCAAGATAAGTCTCACTACTTGTGGTAGGATCTGTGTCTCCTCTTGAAAATTGAGATTCTAATTGTTCTATTGCGTCTTGTACGTTTGCTACTGATATTGTATTATGTGTTGTAGAAACTACATCGCTAGCTACAAAAGCACGAAAATATTGTTCTACCGCTATCGTTGATGAAGATGTTGTAATGTTTGCAACTACATCATTGAGTGCACTCTCCGTAATAGAAATTATAGGGTGAGCTGCAATAATATTTGTTCTTGCAAGTCTATTTTGCCCTAAACGGCTCATCTCGTAACTTCGCCTGCTACAGTAACAGTTCCTTGAACCAGTCTTTGTGAGGTAGTACTTGTAAATAACTCTAAGTCATAGTAATACTGTCCAACATCTATATCGTCTGTTAATGTATTTGCAAGTGCCATAGTTAGTACTCCACTACTAGCATTTGATATTGTACAAGTGAACGTAGCTGTAAGAGTACTAGAATCGATTGTGGGGCGCATCTGTGCACGTGCACTAAAGCCTGTAAGATTTTTTGCGGATCCATCTTCCTGTACAGTAAGCTGTAAAGAGAAATCTGATCCCTGATCTATTTTTATGTTGTAATTACCAGCACTCATGGTTATTTCTTATACCTCCAATATTGTTAATTATACCAAAAAATAACACCTGATGTCAAGGATTATTTTTGGAATGTGAAATCATTATGCTCTATCCTTTAGGGTATTTATCTTTTACTGCTTTTCTTCCGACATAGAAGTCGCCTGTTTTAGCGTCGTCTCCAAGTTTACCAGAGTCTATATCATGGTATAGTTTATCTAGTTGTGTTGCTAGAGTTTCATAATAAGCTTCTCGTTTAGTTATAGCAGTAGCTCCCGCTTTTGTTAGATTTACATTCATGCTCCGTACCTCGTTACTATTATCTGTGTAGTGTGATCGATATATTTATCTTTTGTTAATACTACATCAAAAGCTCCTGCCTCTGATGCCGTTAGTGTTAGTGTGGTATCTGACATTGTACCTGCTGATGTGCCATCTAAAAATACTTCTGTACCTGCTGGTACTCCTGTGATATTTATTGTTGCATCAAGTACTGGTGTTACTGTACTATATGTTGGATCAAAAGTAGGTCGTGCAACTACTGCGTCACCATCTGAATTAATGTAGAAAGAATCACCTACAGGTGCTAAATCTATATCTGCTTCTAAGTAGTCATAGTTGTGTGCCGACTTTTGTTCTGTTTTTATGCTGTCAGTAATTGGTGCGGTGCATGACCACATTATGTTTTTATTGCTATCGTAAAATATGTGATAGATCATAGTCCTAGTCCTCCTGTGTAGTCTGGTTCGTGAAAAATTATGTATGAGTAGTATATAGTTAAACTTTGGCTTGGTGCTACTGAAATTATACGTAAACACTTCTGGCTGCTTGCGTTAGTAGCGTGAAAAGCCTTGCAGCCATATCCTGTAAAAGAGAAGTCTGGTTCTGACCCACCCGTTACGGATATCATCTGTTGGTATCTTGGATCAAAAACTTTAGTTGCTATATTATTACCATCTAGTTCAGCCGAAGTGCACCATCGAACAGCAAATAAAGGCTCGTAGCTAAGACCGTGTACTATTTCCGCTGTGGCAGCTGTAGAACCTTCTCCCATAGTTTTTATTCCAGTTGAGTTTCCTGCTCTTGAATCAAAAGCTAAACCTTCTGTAGTAGTAAGTACATCTTCTCCTGTTTTAGAGACATATAAACCATAGCCCCCTGATGCTCTATTTCCTGCTAATATTCTGTTTGCCATTAGTATAACCCCGCACTGCTTAATTTTTTAAATACTACAACTCCAAAAGTTGTTCCTGTTCCTAAACTTGTCAGAGTAGCACCTGTTTCTCCAATACTAGAAAACTTTAATCCTTGTCGAAAAGTGCTTGAAGATGCATCGGCAGTAAATCCTTTTTTAGTGTATAAGAAATTATCATCTCCTAAATTTTGGTAACTAACGCTAGCATTTGCTCCACTACTTATACTTACATTGTTTATTATTGTAGGAGCAGTTGATCCTGATCCACCAGAATATGGAACAGCTTGATTGGTACCTTTTGATACAAAGTTACTTCCTGTCTCTCCTGAATCTGTGTAAAATAATAATTTACTTTTATTGCAAGTAAGTACGTTTTCACCAGTTTCAGAGACATATAGTCCATATCCTCCGGTTGCGCGATTACCCATTAACACTCTATTTGCCATGATTAAAAGTAAGTAGCGTTCATGTACCCAAAAGCACAAGGAATCTTTAAGACAACAAAATTAAGGTTAACACAAGCTTGACTTCCTCCTGTACCTCCTCCATATTCAGATACACTTGTTCTTCTTGATTCTGTTACTCCCGCAGGATTATTTGCAGGAAAAGTATCTACTTGGCAAGGAGTTAAAGTACTGCTTGTATAAGCAAACATAGATACATTACTTTGTACCAGTCTTATTGTTATGTTTGATCCACCGCTTTTTGCTCCCCAGTTCCATATTGCATTATAGTCTTCATTTGTTATAACTAATGGTATATATCCTAAATTATCTTTAGAGCCAGTTGTTAAAAAGTTTTGTGATGAAGAAAGAGATGAAAGAGTTCCACCTGCGTATACTTGTGCTGCTCCACTTACTTTTTCTTTTGTAGAAAAAAGTAAGTCTTTATCATCACAAGTTAAGACATTGCTATTTGCTTTAGACACATATAGTCCGTATCCTCCTGACGCTCTGTTTCCTGCTAGTACTCTATTTGCCATTAGTCTGCTATGATTATCCTTGCTCCAGCTGAGCTGTCTGCTTCTATTAATATTGAGTTACTTGATATACTTTGGCTATCCCCAAATACCATTGCACTCGAACTTACTTTAATTTGTCCCGCACTCATACTCGTATCTGATTCAAAAGCTGCTTGTAATTGTCCTGCCGAACTTAAATTTGCTACTGCACTTAGTCCTATACTTGAAGCTGAAACACTTGAGTTTAAGAATAAAGTAGTATCAGTAGTGCCTGTTCCACCTGCCCCCGCTGCTAGTACTCCGCTTAATTGTGATAAAGCTGTAGGTATTGTTGTACTTGTCGGGTGAGCCTGTATTCCTGCAGCAGTTACTTGTCCACTACCTGCTCCACTTAAAGTACCATTTGCATTCATTGTAATTGAAGAATTTGTTAAAGATGCAACACTATTTAAACCTGTTCCGCCTTTAGCTGCTGGTAAAAGATTGCTTCCTATTAAAGTGCCATTAAGTTCAATGGCTCCTGCCGCTATCTTTGCTGCAGTAATTGTATTTGCTGATAATCTGTCTGCATCAATACTTCCTGTTGTTATTTTCCCACCGTCAATCGTAGTAGTATTATTATTAATAATATCTGCTGGATCATATCCTGTTATTGCACCACTGCTTCCACTTGTAAAAGTTACAAGCCCACTAAATCCAATACCTTGTTGAGATGCTTGGAAAGTTAAGTTACTTCCTGATGATGTGTCCCCACCTGCTGTATTTTCTTCTGCCACAAAGTATGAATACCAATATTTATTTGCATTTCCTGCTGCAAAGGTTCCCGGAGTTGTTCCCCAACCATCTGTTAATCCATTAAAACTATTTGTACTAAAAGTATAACTTGTTGCTGAAGGAGTGTTTGGTTGAGTTGAAGCACTTGCTTGATGATACACAAAGTGTGTTAATGTCTTTGGACCGTTTGCTCCGTCTGCTCCTACTACTCCTGCTGTAAGTGAGTATATTATTTCGAAAGAGTATACAGTTCCTGAACTTGTTACCACCTTCGCCATAATAGTATCTCGTGCAATATCAGGTTTAAAACTTTGTTTAAATATTGAAGTTCCAGAGTATGCTCGTGGTACAACTGCATCTAATTCTAGTGAAGTGTCGGATGCGATATTTGTAATTCTTGCCATAAATCGGCTAGTTCCTGCCGCACCAACAATAAATAAGTCACCTACTTTATAGTCTGTTAAAAATGTAGTGCTTGAACCTGTTACAGTTCCTTCTTCTATGGCTATAGTAACAGTTCCCGTTGCACTTGAAATACCTGCATTGGATGCTCCAACTTCAGCAAAATATTCAAAATTATACTTATTACCGTCAGCATCTACAGCTGTTGTATCTACTTGTGTTTCTATTGCTTTAAGATGATCTGAAGTTGCATCTGCATCAAAGAGTAAGAAAGCTGTTGCACTTGCGCCCATTCCTGAGAATGCTTGTTGTGTGTTTCCTGTGCCTGTGCCAGAAAGTATAAATTCTTCTTCGTTTCTAGAGTAAAATGTATAGGTTGATGAACCAATTGTTGCGACTCCACTGCTTGAATTGATACTAAGTCCTGCATTGAGTGACCCGCCAGGATATAGTTTTCCAATTTGACTTGCAGTAGGAGCAGACTGATGATTACCTGCGCTTATAGTTTTCTGAACTATAGGTGATTTTATTTGTTCTGAGTTTACTGTTCGTATTCGTACTGTATATATTCCATAGCCACTTATTGGAATATCTATAAAACTTGTGTCTTTTGTTGCAAAGATTTTTTCAAAAACTGGTTTACCACTTGCATTGTGTTCTATTTCGTAATAGTTTAAATGCTCATAAATTGAATTTACTGCATTCCCTGCTGAGTCTGTTCTTGTACTAGTTGGATGTTGCCATTGTACTCTTATAATTTTTGGTACGCCTGATACATTATCACTTCCTTCTTCTGTACTTGCATTAATATCTTGTTTAAGTGATAAAATGACAGATTTTGGCACAGGTACTTCATCTATATAAGATGGAAGTGTTCTAATTGTTTGATCTTGTTGTAGTGCATAGCCTCTGTCAACTAAGTCGAATTTACTTGGTTCATATTTTATACCTGTTATTTCATATCTGCCCTTATTGGACTCATTGATACCAGTAATTAAATATTGTTTTGCAGAACCTGCATCAAGTGAGCCATCTGCTTTTATCTCTTTTATTGCCCAAGGCATATCTTGTGCTGGAGCAGCGCTAAATGCGCTTGATACTTGTATTGCAGTTACAGAACTTCCTGTGCTTGAAATAGTTTTAGTTTCAACTCTACTATTTGGATTCCAGTTTAATACTAATACATTCCCACTATCATCCACTGCATTTGAAGCCTCTGCACTTGTATCAATAGTTACTAAACTACCGCCAACTGTTGCCGATGGAATATAGTCGCCTCTTATATATGCAACACTATTAATTGTTGCACTTTCTTGTCCAAGAAATGCTCCACCACTTGGAAATACAATTGAAAGTTCAAAAGTATTGCCACCGGATAGATTTATTGCACTATCTACATTTATAGTAGTAGTACTATTACTGCTAGAAGTTCTTCCGCTGAATCTTATATGGTCTCTATCTGCATCTTGTACATTTACTACGTCTCCCGGTTTTAGGAATCCTGCATTATAACTAGTTTCGAAACTAATTCCTTCTGTCTCCATGATCTCGGAAAGAAGAGTCCACTTACCAAATCTATGTGCTTGTCCTTTTGATGTGCATCCAAATGCAACAATGTCTTTTGAAACTATCTTTCCAGTCTCAAGTATATTATTTGTATCTTCAACAATCTCTACTGCTTTTTTATACATAGCATCTGGATCATTCCATGTTACTCGTACTTGGTTACTTCTATACTGAGATTTTGTAGATGTATATGCAAATTTTCCTGCGATTACATTAGCTTTTGAAAAAGTATATACAGGACTTTGAAATCTATTTTGAGAGAACTGTATTTCCCCATTTAACCAAAACATCATTCCTCTAAATACACTTGTAACATCTTTTAGTACTTTTAGAGCTTCTGCTGCTTGTGCTAGATATAAATTACAAGTAAATCGAGGTTCAGTTCCTCCCTGTCCGTCGCTTACAAGTTCATCACAATATCTTGCAATTCTATAAAGTTCGTATTTGTCTATTTGTGTTGAATCAATATATTTACCAATTCCGTATCTATCGTTTGTTACTAAGTCATAAAATACCCATGCTGGGTTATCTGTATATACAGGCTGGTGATTTATATGTGCACCATTAAAAGTTGCTTTGTCTCCTCGAAAGTTTCCGTCCCATTGTTGGTATGAATTTTCGTCTGCGCCTGAACTTACATTTCTGTCGTATCCTGCAATACTTCTATCTCCTTCAGTTCGTGGAAAATAGTTTGTAGGTACTTGTAATAATCTTCCTCGTACTTCATATCCACGAGTAGGTAATTTACCAAAAGATTGTGCATCAAATATAAGTGCACCATAAGCGGATAACGGATATGAAAGTTTGTCCTCTACTATTGCTTCGATTGAAGTAAGAGTACAAGGATTTGTATGATCGTAGTCGCCATGTCTTGCATTTGTTGGATTGACTCTTTCTATTTTTACTTGAAAGTCTGAGAAAGGTTGAAATTCCTCCATATTAATTGTAAAACTTTCAATAAAGGGTGCTTTTGTTTCTGCTTGAATAAACCCAGTATTTATCCCATGTCTTCCTTCAAAGTTTGATGTTCTACTACCAACTGGTCGAGCACTAATTTGTGCATTTGTTGGTCCGAACACTTGAACTTCTGTAAATGAAGAATCCCCTGCTCGTTTAAACCCTAAAAATATTCGTAATTCTATATGACATACTGCTTCATCGCCTGAGCTTGCTTTAGTTGCAATAAGAGTAGGCATCTTAAATGTTAATTTAAGTTTATCTACTTCTGGTTGATTGGTTACTCCCATTGTAGAGGCAGATATTGTTGTTGCAGATGCGGTTGCATCTCCTGAAGCAGTAGTATAGCCACCGCTTGTTACATTGCTCGCACTTCCTGTTATAGAAGATAGATCTGTTTGATTTATTTCTGTACCTGCAGAGTGAACTATAGAAGCAGAACCAATGCCTGCAAAGTTTTGAAGAAGAGGCTGATCTCTATAGCCATTCATAAAAGCATATTGGAATGCTCCATGATTATAAATAGGAGTGTCTGAAAGTGTTAATTTAGGGGTAGTTGTAAAAGCAGTAACATTTGCAACATTTCGTGCATCCGTTCCTTGTGCTGATATGTTTGAGATTACTGCTGTTGTAGCATTTGTAATTGATGCTATTTTCCCGACCTTATCTACTGTTCCACTAACGTTTGATACGGCTGTTACTGCTGGCAAAGCTAGTTGTACAGAAGTGGCTGAAGTGAAGGCAATTATTTCTGAACGAAGAACTCCTCCATTTACTCCTGCTCCTGCTACTGTTACATATTGTTTCATGCCATCAACAGTGCCAGGTATATAACGATCATTTGCATTAAAGAAGCTAGATCCTGCCGTTACTGTTGAGCTTCCTTTTGCCATACTAAGTCCATTCGTAATAGCTTTCTTTGCTCCTGCTATAGTAATAAATCTGTCCCCATCATTTGTTGATAATCCATCAAACATAGAACTTACATTATCTACAATAGTAAGAGAACTTGCTGTAAATGAAACATCTAAACTTTCTGCAATATTATGCTTTGTTCCGATTGATCCAATGGTTGCTGCAGTTTTATCAAGATAAATAGAGTCAGTACCATTTACAAGTCCTTCGATTGGACCTTCTGATATAAGATCATATACAACAGCTGTTTGATATTCGTTTGGATTATTTACTATGCCCGAGCTTGTTCCTGCTCCTTCAGCTTGACCACCATTTGTTAAGTTATAAAATCTACCTAAATTTTTCATTTCTTCTGTCCTGACGCTCCATTACCGCCACCACCTGCTTTGTTATGTCCGCCTGCATCTTGCCCTGAGTCTCCGTATGAGCCAGCAGGTGAACTTGAATCTGGTGAAATAATTGTATATCCTGTTTGTTGATAGCTTATTTTACTATCTATAAATCCGAAATTTGTAATTGCTCCGCCTACTATGAGTTGTCCATAGAGTAAAGGAACTGGAACACCTTGTTTTGTATTATTTTGCGGTCCGTCAAAGAGATAACTGTCTCCTGCTTCTGAAGGACTTTCTGGTGTCATATATCCTACAACACCTGACATTGCAAGCCCTACTCCAAGTGTTGATACTCCCCAAGCTGCTACTTTTCCATAGGTTGCTATAGCCATTTGAGAGGCTTGTGTAGTAACTCCAGTTGTATTTGCAACTCCCGCTGCTACTTGTGCCTCTGCTGTTAATCCTTCTATCCAACCTGGTCCAAACCAAAATAGGACTACTCCTATTATTATTTTGAATATATCGCTTGCTCCTGCTCCGGCTGCAATTGGGGTTATAATTACAAGATCTTGAGGCTTTTCTAACATGACTGAATACCCATCTTCTAAAAAATCTTCTCCATTGAGTATGTCAAAATCAATTCCTTTATTTGCACTTTCTCTAATATAGTCTTTGAAGCCTTCTGTCTGACAGTCTATAAGTTTAAATATATCACGAAAGCTGGACGTGGCCATATGCCAGTCCGTTCCGAACTTTTCTCCGAGTTCTCCCATTAGCTTAACGTGGGTCATATATTTCTACTCCTTTATCTGGGTATGATACGATTAAATATGGTATCTGTAATGCTTTTGCCATGTCTTTGTCATACTTGCTCGGATGACAATTTTGGTTGTAGTGACTATGGACTATATATTTTATTTTAGAAATTAACTGATACTTGCCTAAAACTTTTACGTCAATTTCAAATTGATTTTCTTCTGTGGATATATTCTCACAAGGAATATATTTTTCTTCATCATTTTCCTCAACAATAAGTCCACACATTTCACGAGGTGCCTCGGCAGCTGCCTGAGCAAATATTTCATCGAGAAATTTCAATTAAAGTTCTTTGAGCCTGGAAAAGCTCCAAATGGTAATGTTACTGTAGTATTGATTCCTGCTGTTGCTCTTGAGGCTGCTGTAGTTGCATCTGCGGGGGAAAATCCAAATCGTTTTCCACAAGATTTTAATGTTTTTCCACATTCATCTGCTCTTTTCCAAAAATCACTAAAGCCTGGAGTATTTCCTGCGTGTGTACCTTTTGTCTTCCAAACATGGGTTAGACCCGAACTTGCAAAAGTAACAATATCATTTAATTTATCATCTGTAAAAGCATTATAAGTTGTGCTTGCTGAGTATGCCCCTTGGTGTACTCTTACTCTGTCAAATTTTGCGTTTGTATCCGCAGGTGTTCCGAGTGCTGTTTTTGTGCCTGCAATATTTACTACCCAATATTCTAGTATAGAAGTTCCTGCTGCTAAAGAACCGTTTGGATTTACTTTGACAGCTGTTCCTGTTGTTGTTATATAAGCTCCTAATGCGAAGCTAGCGGACCCAGCTGCAGCTGTATAATTTGTAAAACTTCCGCTTGCTGGTACAATATATTCATTGTCTACGGTGACATATACTGTATGCTCTACTCCGTTTGCTGCTGTTCCTGTATTAGTATAATTTTGACGAGTAAATTTACCTTGTCGATCCCAAGTACATCCCCCACACTTTGTATGTTCAGCTAAGTCTGGGCTTGCTCCTGTATATTCCCAAGGACATGCATTTGATACAATTTCTCTGGCAGGTATATTTACTCCTTGTATGTCAAAGGGAGAAGTCAATTCGAAAGAAACAACTGTAGCATCTCTTGCATTTATTTTTGATATCGTCCAAACTTGTCTTGTAAATTCTACTGGAGTATTTCCTGAGCCTGCATCAGAGGCTTCTCCTTGTAGATATCTTTTTAAAGTAACACGACGTATTACTTTTTTGCCTAGTAAAGTATCGTAATCTGTTGTTCCTACTGCTGTAGAAAATGTGTTATCTAGAATTGCAACATTGAAAACAGGTCTTGCCATGGCTCCTGTTACTTTTATATCAAAGCCGTCCATTGTAATTGGGCACGGAGCATATGTTCTTAAAGTACTATTTGAGCTATAATCATATAGCTGCAAAGATGAACCATCAGAATCTTCTCCTCTTGTAAAGTATGCAAAAGTTCCGTCTGGTTTTTCTATTTCAAAAAGTTCAACAAGTTCCGAACCTGGTGACTGTTTCTGAAAATCGCTTGTTAATGTCATGACTCGTAAACTCTCCTAAATGTTGCTGTTAAAGTATAAAAATTGTCAAAAGCCCAAGTTTGACTCCAAGAAGGACAAACACATAAAATTGTTTCCGTGCTAGACCCTTCGTTACTATCTTCTAAGTTAAATTTAAATTTACTTACTCCTTTCAAGCTTTCAAAAAATGCTACAAGATCATCTATTTCTGCTTTTGGTCTTGTAGAGAAAGATATGGTCATATTTTGATCTAGTACATTGATTCCGTCTGCGAGTCGTTGTTCATACCCATCTCCGAAGTTTGCTAATAGCACTCTTGGAGTATTAGATCGAGAAAGTCCTTTGTCTGGTTGTACAGGTGCAGAGAATCCTGTTATATTTCCGTTGTCTGCTTTATATATTCCAAATGCCATGATCTATTAATAAGGGCTTAATAAGCCGCCTGGTCGTTGTTGTTTTGATATTTCGTTTGTTACTGCTGTTGATATTGCTCTTCCCATGGCATAAGCTTCTTCTCCGTCTCCTGTGCTAGAAGATTCTCCTGTTGTCATATTTACATTTACACTAACATTGTTTACACCTGAGCCTCCAGACATTTCTACTGGTATACTGTTTCCGTTTGGAAGTGGTACGACTGCTTCTGTTCCGTGAAGTGTTGCTGCATACCCAGAGTCTGGTCCACTTGCTACTCCGCCGCCGCTAAAGGAACGATACCCGGGAGACTTCATTATGCCTCCATCTCTACCTGTTGGTCCAAGTCCGGGAAAGAAAGGTATAGACCCCATGATTGCAATTGCTGCTTGTTGAGCAAGTACTTGTGCCATTGCTGATAGTATTGATTTTGTCATACTTAAGAAAGCGTCTTTCATGTTTGAAGTACCCTCTATAATACTTTGGAAAGCTGTTGCCATGCTTGATTCAAAAGAATCTCGGAAAGCTTGCTGTACTTGGTGTAAAGCGCTTGCTTCCATTTTTGCTTTTCGTATTTTAGCATTTATATTGTTTAGTTTTTCGTTTTCCAGTGCTATTTGTGCGTGATCTTTAGTTCCATCTTTATCTTTTATTTCTTGGATTAGTGTCATTGCGTCGGCTTGCTGTCTTTGAAGTTCTAGTATTTTTCCTTCTTTTGCCATTTGTCCTGCTCTCATTTTTGATTGACCCATTGTTCGATCAAGAAGTGCCGTTTCTAGCTCAAGTTTTCCTGTGATCATTTTCATTTCTACATCATGTAATCGTTTTGCTTCGGCCTCTACTAGTTCGCCATATTTAGCAATAAATGCTCCTCCTTGTGCTGCGACTTGTTTGTCACTGAATTTGCTTGGTCCCGATCCCCCTGCCATATCTCTAAGCGTACTCATATCGGCGTCCATTCCTGCTAACTGTTCTGGAGTTAAGAATGTATGAAGCATATCCATTGTTGCTTTATCAAATAAAGTTCCTGTTTCGTTATTGAATTTCATTTTAACATTTCCAGATGCAAAGGATTCTCCAACTCCTGTAAGTGCATTTCCAACAGCTTTTATATTTGAAGTTAATCGAGTTAGTTGAGTTTGCGGAGCCTTAAATGAACTTAATGCTTTTGCAAAATCTTGAGCAGAACTTGTCATAATTTGTGTTGTCTGTGCTAAATTATTCATAGCTTTGCTTGCTATTGTTCCCTCAGAAAGCTGATCTACAAATCCCATTAAAGCTTCAAAATCTTTTTCAGGGTCGTTACTACCCTTGCGGAAAGATTCTAGTACTTTTTCTATGCCAGTAGCTATTCCGTCTAATTCTTTATGTGCGTCTCCTGTTTCAGTAAGCAACTTCATTTGAGTATTAAGCGTAGAAAGTACTCCTTCCATTCCCTCAAATTGACCAGCACTTAAAGTTTTTTTCATTGTAGCATCTTCTCTAGATACTAGTCCTACACTTGCCCCTAATTTCATAAGATGAGTTGTAAAAGCATTTCTTCCTGCAACACCTCCGCCCGTTTCCTGTAAACCTCCAAATCCTCCTCTAAAAGCTTTTGTTATTTGACTATAGTCTATATTTGATAGTGCTCTTGAGGTTTGTAACGCATTTGTTAGCAGTGAGTCATAAGTTTTTAATCCATCAATCATCTCCTCTAAATCTTCTGCATTTTTAGAAAATAAGTTACCAAATTCTTTTGAAGCTGCTTTTGCTTTTTGCTCAGCCTCAGATGACATATCAAAATACTGGGCTGCCATTGCTGTTAAACTTATAAACAATCCTACATAACCTAAAAGAGCTACTCCTTTTAATAGAGTTCTTCCTGCCATTTTGATTCGTCCCATTGCTTTTCCATGCTCTGCAACCATTAGTTCCATTTCTATTTTCCAGTTAAGTCTCATTCTTTTGAACATACCTGCAGAGTCTAATTGTGACTGATGTTGTTGAACTTTTAAAATAGAAGCCATTCTTTTGCCTTCATGTTGTACAAAGGTAGAATAGTTTAAAAAAGATGATTGTTTACGGCTCATTGCTGTTTCAAACTGTGCAATAGCTTTAGGACTGTCTAAAGCTCCGAATTTTTCTTGTCCTGCCTTCGATAACATACCTTGTATTCCAGAACGTGCACCTCCTTGTAGTCCAACGGCATCAATTGGTGTAGGTTTAGGTGTTAGAGCGCTAATAACACTCCCTCCTGCTAATAGCCCCATACCCGCCGTTGCTGCTGTGTTTTGAGATAAGGCCGTTGCCATAAATTCTGCAAAAGGTCCAATTGCACCCTTAATAGAGTTTACTAAGTCATCAAATGATTTTGCTAATTTTGTTAATGAGTTTGTTTGAGTTTCTACTCCACCAAACTTTTCTAAACCTTGTTCTAAAACTTCGTTTACAACTGCTTGAGATTTTTCAAATATATTTAATTGGTCTTTGTTTTTACCTAAAGCGAGCGCATACTTTTCTGATGCGGTTTCGAGTCGTAGAATAATACCTAATTCATCTAATAGTTCTGGTTCTGCTTTTACAGCACCTCTTACTAATCTATTAAATGAATCTGTAAGATCTCGACCTAACATAAGTGATGCATTTTTTGCAACAACACCTAGTTGATTAATTTGTTTGATTGAAAGTCCTGCGGCTGTTCCAATCGCTACTGATTGAGCCGCATCTGCAAACGCTAACTGACCATCGGTAGCTGCTTGTAGTTGACGAGTCATAATTGCTAAATTTTGTCCTGTTCTTTGAGCGTATTCTGCTTGTCCTTGTGTTAATATTCTAAAGTCTGCAGCACTTTGTAAGAATCTAAAAGCTGCTCCAATGGCAAATATATTAGCGGCTAAGGTAGCATATGCAGGCACAAGTCCTCCTGAGATGCCCTGAGCCATCTTAGAGAAGTTTTTAGTTGTGTTTGAAGATGCCTGAGCAGCACCTTTTAATCGTCTATCTGCAGAATGCGCAGAAGTACCTGTTTTATCTAGGTCTTTACCTAGTTGTTTTGCCTGTTTTTTTGTAAGTTCAATGTCCTTGCCGTCGACATTAATCTTTATCTTTATTTCGTCTTTTTTTGCCATTAGCCTTGTACGTTAATTCCTGATTTTCCACCAGCTTTAGCTTTACTTTCGGAAGCTTTTCGTTTTCGTTCTTGAGATTTATTTACTTTATTTGTATTTCTTGCTTCAATATGCTTTATAAAATACAAGCAACTTTTTTTATCTTCTACTTCCCATATGTCAAATAGACTTCCCATACAGGAAAAATCTTTTCCCATATAAGAACCACTCATACCTTCCCAGCGATCTGGTAAAAGGTCGTGCAATAAAAAAGCCACCTGAACTTCCATAGGATAATCCTCGGTAGTCGGTGGCATTTCATTAAAGTCGGGGTCCTCTCCTCGTTGCTCACATAAATCTATGTAAGTGTCAAAAGCTAGTTGTCCGTCTTTATATTGTTTGTCTAAGAGACCAAGTATTTGAGTTACTTGGCTCTGGTAAAATTTTCTAGATCACCTGTTACTTCTGTAACCCAAGTGTCGAAATCCGCTGCGTTTTTCATCAGCGTTTCAGCATTTTCTTGAGTAAATATAAGTTCATCGTCGGGATCAAGACTACTAATGTCCACCAATAGAAGCTCTTCGAGGTAAGAATATTTTAAGCCTTTCCATCCTTTGATTACAGCTTTTACGTACTCTACTAAAAACTTATCTTCGTCGAGTTGTTCATCAAATGCTCTTGTTTTACGATTAAACTTTTGTGAAAGACAACGACTTCGTAGTTTTAGTAATTCTTCCCTTGCTAGATAGCAAAGGTCAACAGAGAATCCAGGCATGCTGGGATAGTCTACTGCTACTGTTTTGCTTGGAGTTAATAAACTCGCTAGTGATACTGATTTGTTTTCTTGTTCTGTCATTCTGTTTCCTGGTTAAATGAGGGGAGGGTTGCCCCTCCCTTCTAAAGTTATGTTACTGTTGGTCCGACAAAGACTAAGTCTATTTCGTCTACAGCGTCAACTGAGGTTGGTAAGGCATGGAAAGTTGTTTCCAAGCTTATGATATCATCAATTGAATGTGTTGGTACTTCCAAATGGCAATTATTCATATTAATTTCCATTCTTGGAGTTTTACCTGTGCCACCTACAACAAATGTCAAATCAAATGAATTTGTTATTACTGAAGTGGATTCAATGATGTCCTCAAATAAATCTGCACTAGATGCGCCAGATGAAGGAGTATTTAAGTAACAAGTAAAGTTACCTGATACGGAACGAGTTCCTGTAACATGTCCTAAAGGCTGGTTTACAACGCCTAGTGTTTCTGGTGTTAAGAAAGTTATATTGTTTGAAATAGTAACATTTCCACCAGTTAGTGTTAATGCATAAGTATCAGTCATACCTGCGTTTGAGAACGTAAGTTCTGTATCATCTGGAATAGACATTGCTGCACTTAGTGTTATAGTATTGTTTACTATTGCACTTACAGTTGTACCTGCTGTTACGCCACTTCCTTTGATTACTTGTCCGGCTTTAATTAAAGGATAACTACCACTATCTAAAACTACAGTTACAGTGTTTGATGTTGCTCCATTAACTGTAGCTGTTGTAACATCATTAGTTACAGTTAAGTCTGTTAATCTATTTCTAATAAAGTTATTAGTATCTGCTGATGCTGTTCCTTCATCGATGGTTGCAGTTGTCATGGAAGCTACATCTGTTATGATTGAGCCCATTCCTGACCAGTTTGCTGTTGCAATACCATCAATATCAAAATCGATTGAAACTTCATTTACAACACATCCTTCTATTTTATAAATAGTTGGATTTGCTTTTCCTGTTCCCATTTCAAAGAACAAGTCAAATGTGTCTAATGCTACTTTGTTTGAGTTAGTAAATGCAATGTTTGCGTCGCTTGCGTCAGCTGTTAAAGCTGTTCCAGATACGCCTATTGCTGCACTACCTGCTAAAGCATTCCACAAAGGTTCTTCAACCATGTGATGATGCGCTGCTGAGTGATTTCCTGTACCTGATCCACCAGACTTAAAAGGTCTGATGTAGGTTTGAAACGACCATTCCGCTGGAGCGTAAGAATCAGTAAACATTTGTCTAGCTCTTCTACTCACACCACCTGCTGTGGCCATCTCGTTCAATGTAACTTCTGTTGCATTGGTTGCTTGAGAAAAACTGAATCCATCCAGTACTGGTATCTTATAGATTGCTCCTGCGCTATCAGTAAGATGGACTTTGGTATCTCTCGAGTAATAAAATGTATCTGCCATTTTACATTCTCCTATTTTTGCTTTGAAAAGGGGTCAGCTAGAATTTTATCTGCTTATCCGTTTTCATTAATATTGAATTTCAGTGATAATTTCACCAATACCCAAAGGTTCTAAAACCCCTTCATCGGTATCTATGCTAACTATAGTATGTTGTATAGTATTTATAGTATTCCCCAAAGGGTCCGTATAAGTTAAAGGATTATTATCTTCAATAATTGTTTCAACATCCTCTAATAATTTTTCTAATGCCACTACAGCATCTTCTTCATTTACATAGCAACGAAAAGTTAAAGTTAGAAATCTAAATTTTTCTCCGCCACCTAAATATTCTCTGGTTTCGCTACCTGAATTTACATGAATAGCGGGGAATTCTTCAACTTCATCCCAAAATTTTATTCTAGGTTCTACGCTTGCTAAATCAGACTTAAATTTTCCTGTTCCGTTTATTTGTCTTAGTAATTCCACGAAGGCATTTACTATGCTACTGCGTCTTGTTGTGTAATCTCTATTTGCCACTATAATCTCCTTGTGTAGAATCTACCTAAAGCTAGTTCGACTGCTATTTCTCGTAAAGACCTATCAATTACTTGTCTTGGGTCTCTTTCTGTAGACGCCCAAGGTTTTTTACCTTGTCCCGGCTCAAATACTTGGTAAGGATTTTTAGCATATGTATATCCTATACTTGGGTGCCCTTGTTTTGTCTTGGTTACATTTACCGCTTTTGCGCTTTGTGCAAATCTTCCTGTTCTATTTTCTAAGCCCGGAGCTCCCATATTTTTTTCTACTTTACCTGGTAATCTTTTATTTATTTCATTTATGTAAGTTAGTAAACTTCTTTCATCTCCTGCTTTTTTTCTTGTATGTTGTCTCTTATTTCCTTTTAACTTTTTTACTTGGTCTCTTGTTGTTATAGAAGCTAAGGAAACAATGCGTGTATTTGTCTTTCTTTTTATTTTTTTCTTAGTCTCTGCGTTACTTCTTTCATTAAACTTAGCTTTTGTCTTTGCACTCGTAGATAGATATTTTCCTTTTGCCATTGAGTGCATCAAAGATAATCTTATAGCATCTCTCAATCTTGTTGAGTTTTCATCTTCTGCTAAAGCTACTAAATCTCCTTTTAACTTTTTAAGAGCGTCGCTTTCTCTCTTTGCATCTTTTTGGTTAATAGCTGCTGATTGTAGAGACAGTATTAATACATAGTCTTTTCTAAATTTTCCATTATCTTCAAAAACAAACTCATGATGTATATCAATTTTTAATTCATCATTTACTTCTGCAAAAACATTATATATCTTATCTTTGTCTTTTGAAGTTAAACTCCCCTCTTTTTGTGTTTTTTCTTTTACTTCTCTTGCTGTTAAACCCGATACCGCAGTACCATGATCTCCATGTCCTAACTGGAAGCCTTTCATGTCCTCAATGCCTGTAGCTACTCCATGTTTCGTTTGAGTTCCTGCATTTCCACCAACGGCGATCCCTGCTAGTTTTTTATCGGCACCTAATTCTTCATATATTGCGACTAAAGGCGCGCCAAAGTTCGGATTTCTTTTCTTTTTCCATTCCCCAATTCTACTATAGTCCTTAATAATAAATAAATGCCTTTTACCTTTAGTCTTAATTTTACTAAGGAATGTTTTGTCTTTTAGTAAAGCTTGTAGTTCTTGTAGTCTTTCCTCTGTTAAATCGTCTCGTGCTTTTGGACCAGCAAATGCTTGTAGTAAGCTTACTGCTGCTTTTTCTTTTTTCTTTAATTCTCCTTTTTCTATTCCAAGAAATTTGCCTATTTTGTAAAATTCAGTTAAGTATTCGTCTTGATCAACTACAAATATCTGTCCTTGTTCATATATAGTTTGCTTTCGTAGTCCTTTACTTCCTGCTCTTTTCTTAAAATGTGGAACAGCAACATTATTTAAAAAAGCTTTTAAGTTTTCACTAGACACTAAATTATAACTCTATATAAATCAAGTACTCTTTTTATGTGGTCTGGAAAGTCTGTGTTGTCTCGTACTCCAGATGTTCCTTGATTTTGAAGTGATGCTCCTGCAATACTTCTTCGTTCTTTGTGTTCGTCTTTTAAATAGTAAGTAACTAAATCAAAAAGTGCTAATTTGAGATCTTTTGGAGTAGTACTGTAGCCTGCTCTATATGCTATCTGTACGCTACCCATTCCTTGCGGAAAAGCTTTCTTTGAGCCTTGATTTGTTGTTCTTACTATTGCATCTGCGGCAAGATCTACGTAATATTCGTAGTCGCTTGTTGAAAGAGTTTCATAGTCAGCTGCATATGTGCCTCTTTCTTTTACGGTAGTCACACTTATAAGTGGACTTTCACTGACGATCATAGTACTAGTAAAGTTGTCGGAAACTGAAAAAGTCTCGGTTTTATCACTACTATAATAATCAACAAATGAAGTACCGCAATACTTCTTTGCAAGATCACTAACTTGTGGTACAATAATGTCAAGACGCTGATCATCCTTTTGACTGGCTAACCCTTCTGCGTTCTTGTATTCTTGTACTGTTATTAAATCTGCCATAATTATTAAAAGTGTGGGGCGATTAAGGCCGCCCCACGAATCCTGTCTAAGCTTAAATTAAGAAGCTTTGTACATGTGTCCCCATTTAGAAGTAGCACCATCGATTAGATCGGTGAAGCCAATTCTTTGTGAAGCAACAAGCACTCTGCGTTGAGCAGCAACTTCGTAATCAGATTCCACGGTTACACCACGTAATCTTGGTAATACAAAGTTTCTTGGGTTAACAGCGATAGCTGCGAATGTTCCAACTGCTGGAGTTTTGAACTCGTCACATAGTAGTACTCTTGATCCGAATACTTGTCCGATTTCGCCACTTAGTTTAGTAGCCATGTCGCCCACTAAATTAGCATCTTGGAATTCTGGATCTTCTAGCAATTCGAAGTATGTTCGTTGTGAAACGACATAAACTACGTCTGCTGGGTTAACACCATATTTGCCCATATTTTTTCTCATTGAAAGAAGTTCTGCAGCTGTAACAGTGTCAGTTGCGAAAGCAGTAGCTGACTGTGTATAATCACTGTCATTACGTGCTAAATGAAGGAGTCCTTCAAAAGCCGCACCACTTGTTCCGTATACACCATCAGCATCATCACCAGCTAGGATTGCATTTTCAATACCTCTAGCGTGTGATCGTACCATAGACTCTCTAATTAAAGGAAGAATCGGTAAGATAGCATCTTCTTCAGTTTCATTACCTAAGTAAGACTGAGAAATAAGTTTCTTAGTTGAAAGAGTTCTTTCAGTCATTGTGACACCAGTATATGGTGCTCCAACTCCGTCGCCTCTGGTATCTAAGTTACCATAAGGAGCGGATCCAGCAGCAGCAGTACCTGAAGCGAATTCAGCGTAACCAGCATCTGGCAAGATTGGGATAATCATATTCGCAGAAGTCATAGCAATTTCTCTAAATAGAGGAGCTAGTACTAATTCGTTTTCGATATCTCTTTCGATGTTTGTTGAAACAACTTGTTCAAAATCAGCGGAAGAAACTTCAACACCTGAATGTTGATTTACTTTTTCCATCAAAGATTTTGCCATTGGTGTGTCCCATCCGCGTCCTGTTGCAAGACCTGCGAATTTTGCGTCTGCAATATCGCTTTCGAATGATTTTTTCCAATCGCTGTTGTTTCCTTGTCTGTCGGCAAAGTGTCTTTTTGACTCACGAATATTCATGATTTCTTCAGACTTCTCTGCTAGTTGAGCTTCTAGTGATTTAACAACAGTCTCTAAATTAGAGTAGTTATCATTCACGCGTTTCTCAACGTCAGACATTAATTTTTCAGCACCTGTTAATCCAGCTTGGATTACAGTTTTTTGCTCTTCCTGTTTTGCTTCCTCGGAGGCTTTTTGAACTTCGACGTCAGTAGCAGCTTTTTCAGCAGCTTCTTCAGCTAATTTAAGTTCAGCAGCTTTAAGTTCAGCTTGTTTCATTGCGTACTGTGCAACTGCTTTTTCAGCAGCTTCAGTAGCAAACGACTCAAGATTAAACTCTGGGTTGCTCTCAGGAGAATTATTTTCTTTTGACATATTTGTCTCCGTTGTGGCTTTCGCCGTACTTGGCTGCTCAATTTCAACAGCATCTGCTGAATCGTCTGAGTTAGCCTTATAAAAAGTTTGCTTATACTTATTGTATTGTTCCATATTATCGAATGACTTGCTTAGTCCAAAAGTTGCCCCTTGGTTGCATGGCACAGATACTACAGAAACTTCGAAAAGTTCAGCGTCCTTTATTTTATATCCATCGGTTTCGGTCATATAATCAGCGTCCTTGACTTTGAAACCGACAGAAAAAGCTCCAAGGACACCGTCTTTAATTAATTGTGTTACGTTATCGCCTGCACCCTTTGAAATCTTTGCAGAAATCTCGAGTCCATTCTCAGTAACTTGTAAATCTTTTGCACGACCAATCGGTTTGTCGTAGTTATGATTGAACAGAATAATTGGATTACCTTTATAGTTTTCCAATCCACCTTTTGTCCAAGCATCGGCTTCAATTATATCTCCAGCTCTATCAAGTCCATTAGTACTTGCTGACCCTTTAATATCGACGCCGCCGTCTTCTGTTTCGCCTAGCGCCTTAAAAGTGCTAGTCCAGTGAAAAATCTTTTCCATTGCTATTTCTCCGCTTTTTTCGTAGCCTTCGGGGCTGTTTTAGCCTTTGGAGCTGGTGCGGGGGCAGGGGTTGGAGCTTTAACAGCTACAACTACTGGATGTCTTTTCTTCATGGCTGATAAAACTCTGCTCCAAGACCCAAATGCTCGTCTAAGCATATAGTCTTTTACTGGTACATCATTACCATGACTTTTGTAGGTTGTCAAATCCATAGTTTCAACTCCTTGCTCTGCAAGAAAGTTGGATAATGCTTTTGCCATCATATCTTTTGTCATATTATTCCTCTTCGCCTGGGGCAGCCTCTTGAGGTCTACCTCCTTCTTCCGGGTTTACTGCTGAGCCTGCTATATTTGCTGGTACTCTAGGTGAATCGAATCCATCTACTGGATCTTTGCCTAAAGCTTCTCTTGCTTCATTCGGGGACATAATCCCTGTATTTACAAGAGTAGCATAATATGCTGCTTGATCTCTTAGTTCTGGTTGTAAAGCAGGTATTCCTGTTACATCCTCAGATACTGCAAAACCAAAGTATCGCTCTAATGCATACCCTAATTTTCTTACGATTGGTAAAACTGTTTCTAAATAGTAAAGCCTATGATTAGGTCTTATATTAGCATTATTACCGCCATCTAGTAAAATGGGTGGTATTCCCATTGCTTCTAGTATAATTCTTTCGTTTGATTTGATTCCTTCTTGGAAGTCTAAATCTTTGAAATTTATTTCTGTTAAGTTCTCAACTGTTAGTCCGCCATCTAAGAATAGTGGACGACGACCGCCAGATTGTGGATTGTATCGTGCAACCCAAGCCTGTAACATTCTTTCTTTGATCTTTTCTGAAAGTGTGTTTGGTGATTTTAGTACAAGTCCTGGAACTGCTCCATTTTTGAAGAAGTTATCTTGAAAGTTTCTCATACTTGATAAAAGCTGCATAGTTCTAAATGCAGGCTTTAATCTTGGTACACCTCTATAAATTGATTTGAAACTGTTTTCTTTTATGTGTATAATCTCATTAGGACTATAATCTAAACTGTTTTCATATGTGTATTTTGCAACAAAAGTATCTGGATCTGTTTCTATTCTTACTTTGTTTGCTGGTAAATGATATAAGTGAGCTCCATCAAAATAAATAAAGATGTTACCATCTATCATTAAATCAATTATTAAGTTCCTTTTAAATGAGTTAATATCCTGAAAAGGATTTGGTTCTCTATTAATTAAAAGGTCAACTTTTGATCTTCTTATATTTTTTACAATATTACTTGTGTTTGGTGATTGGTTACCTAGTGTAAAAGGTATATCCGCTACATCGTCAACGATCATGTTGACTGCTCTATTTACAATCTCTAATTGCTCATATGCATTTTGGTAGTTAGTAACAATTTCACGAGAGTCTACTGTCATTCCCTCATTTCGAGAAATAACGTATTGGGCAGGATTGAGTTTTTCCTCAGTCTCTGGAGTTCTACCTAATAATGTGTCATACCATGCCATATTTGTTTCTCTGTTTCTCGACCCAACGTTTTTGTTTTTCTGCTGTAATCAATCTGGGTCTTTTTCCATATATTGAATGTAATCGTAAATGATGTTTGTGGCAGAGGGTTACTGTATAATCATACACTTTCTCCCAGTTATCATCAATAAAGGACTTTCGAAGTGCTAGTATGTCTTGCTCATTCTCTATAATATATTTTTCTTTTTTCAACCAAGTTTCTAGTAATTCGGTCAGTCCATAGTAGTGATGAAAGTCTAAGTCTATACTGCTTTTGCAAATATAACAACTAGTTTGTTTTTTATATTTAGATTTAGCCTTGTCTCTTACATATTTAACTAAATCTCTTTTTAATTTCATATTTCAACTCTTAATTAGAATTATACCAAAAAGTCACATCATATGTCAAGAACTGTTTTTTACAGGTCTTATTAAAACGTAGTGGC
>Ga0222716_10000291_pt1 | contig 41788 bp, 41 predicted proteins | sample C33_13DmetaG_FD_165044 | JGI IMG/M metagenome (GOLD analysis project Ga0222716, IMG submission 165044) | Estuarine water microbial communities from San Francisco Bay, California, United States - C33_13D | ecosystem: Environmental > Aquatic > Marine > Unclassified | place: USA: California... | reverse complement strand
GTTTTAATGCGCTTCTTTGGAATAATAAGCGCATGAATCGGTGCAACAGAATTAATATCTTCGATTGCAATTACAATATCGTCTTCATAAAGAATGTTAGCTGGAATTTCTCTATCTATTATTTTTTGAAAAATTGTTTTATTCATAACTTGCTATTATTTCATTTAAAATTGATAAAGTTGACACTGTAGCTGTCTCTGCCCTCAATATCGCCTTAGCAACACTTACTTTAATGAATTTATTATCATAAATAAACTCTTTTTCTTTTGAAGAAAAACCACCTTCTGGTCCAATTAAAACTGAAATTTCTTTTCCATCTTTTACTGCCTGTAAAATTTCACTTTTAAATGATGATAATGAATCCTTTGAATCGATCATTGCAACAATATTTAAAGAACTTGAATCATACCAATCTTCCAATTTTTGAGCAGTATTTATGTAAGGTATAAAACTTCTCATTGATTGCTTAACAGCTGAACGCATTGTTGATTCTAGCTTATCTATTGATACCGTAGATTTTATTGATCGGTCTAAATTTAAAGGAGATATTTTTTTTACACCAGACTCTACTGACTTTTCAATTGCTATTTTCATTCTAGAATTTTTAATAATGGGCAACCCAATATGGATATTGTGCTCTAATTCGTTTTGATTCGAAAAAGATTCTAATATTTCACCCTCGACAATTTTACTATTTTTGATATTATCTATTTTAGATAAATAAGTTCCACCCCTACCATCTGTAAGCCAAATGCTTGTATTAACTTTTTGCCTAAGAACATTTATCAGATGATGTGACTCATCTTTTTCTAAAAAGAAACGACCGTCTTTAATGTTTCCCTTTTTTACAAACGAAAATTTACTCACGACTGAATTTGTATTTTAAATATAAGAAAGCTCCGCCATAGTCTTTCTTATTATGAATAGGTTCTTTTACCTTTAAAAAATCATATCCTAATCCAAGCGATAAAGTATTTGTTGAATTTGTATTAAAATTAATGCCGACACCAAATGAACCTCCTGGATTTACTTGCGTTTCAGCATCAGAAAATCTATCAGAAAAACTATCAATATTCTCGTCACCATCGTATGAAATCATTGGACCTAAAGCAAAAAGAAAGTATGGCTGAAAATTGTTCGCGATTTTACCTTCAAATGGATAGTAATTCAATCTAAAGTAAAGTGGGAGCATGATGATATTTTTTTCTCCAATTATACGGGCTTGATTAAAAAAAGGGTCATAAACAGCATACTCGTCACTCCTTATGTCATAAAATCTCAGATCTGCTCCAATAGATAAATTAGATTTTGTAAATTTCTCAAACTCATAACCAAAACCATAGCCATTGTTTGCAAAAATAAAATTTATGTTATTAGATTTTTGCTGTGAGAATAAAGATGATGATATTCCAATAAGTAAAATTAGTTTTATAAAAGTTTTTCCAACAAATATTGATAATATTTTCTTTGTATTATTCATGATCTTCAAACTCCGCGTCTTTAACTTTATTATAATTGATTTTTGTATTCTTTTTTGGTTTTGAAGTGGTTTCCTGACTGTAATACAATCTGTATATCAGAAAGAGAATGCCGCCTATTATTAACCATTTTAACATAATTTATGATGGATTAAAGTATCTCCTACCTTTTGCAGGCTCCTGAATTACTTCTAATAAATTATGAAAATCATCAGAATTATTTACAAAATCAATGTTGTTGGCATTAATTACCAATAAAGGTCTTTCATCGTAGTTAACAAAAAATTCTTGATATTTTTCATTTACTTGATTTATATAATCTGTTGTAACCCCTTTTTCAAAATCACGTCCTCTTTTTTTAATATTTTTCATCAATCTCGATGTATCAGCCTGTAAGTAAACTACCATATCTGGCTTTATAATATCTTTTTCTAAAATATCTGCAACATTTGAATATAGCTCAAACTCAGCCTGAGATCGTAATGTGAATTCTGCAAATAACCGATCTTTCTCAAACATATAATCAGTAATTACTCCTTTTTGGAAAGCATTTAGTTGCTTGATTTCTTTTTGTTGCTGTTGATATCTTTGAAGTAAAAACCATATTTGCGTTTGTAATGCATTACCTTCTGGGTCTTCATAGAAATCTTCTAAAAAAGGATTTCTTTTAAAGTCTTCAAAGACTTTTCTTGCATTTAATTTTTCAGCTATCATTTCAGCTAAACTAGTTTTACCAACCCCAATAGGGCCTTCAATTGCTATATATGAATCTAATTGGCTCATGCTGCTTTGTTGATTAAATATTTATCTACAGTTGAAGTATCAGGACATTTATCTAATAAATCAATCATCTTATACTTTGTACCTGGAAAAATTTTGTTTGGTTCTAATTCTGCTAATGGTACAAGCACGAATTTACGTAATAAAGCATTGGAATGCGGTATAGTAAGTTCAGGAGTTTCCATAAGAAAATCTCCAAAAATAATAATATCTATATCTATGGTCCTAGGAGCATTTATTTTTCTATTTTTTTTACGACCTAACATCTTCTCAATGTCACGAATTTTATCCAAAAATTGAAATGGTGTAAATGCCGTATTCATTTTAACTATCAGGTTAATAAATGACGGTTGATCTGTGTTATATAGCGGTTCAGATAAATAAAATGAAGAAGTTTTAATATCTGTATTTTCAACATACGTACCTAGCATCGCTAAGCAAGAAGCGATATTTGACTCTTTATCGCCTAAATTTGAACCAACTGAAAGATAAATAGTGCTAGGCATTGTCTTCTGCTGACATTTCTATTTCTACAAAATTTATCGTTGTTTCAATTGGTAAATCAAACTTCTTAATTTTTATAATTGCTTTTAACGGACTATATATATGCATTATTTCTTTGAGAATTTTATTACATAAAGTTTCGAGTAAATTAAAGTTCTCTGAAGAATTAACCTTACTAACTAAATCAATAATATCAACATAATTTACTGTACTATTTATATCGTCATTATTGTTATTAATTTTATTTTTAAAAAACAATTGTACGTCAATACTCAAATTAACTCCATTCTCTTTTTCATAGTCATATAAACCATGAAAGCCTATTAATTTGATATCTTTTATTGTTATTTTTTCCATACTCAAAATTACAAACAAAAAACCCTCAATGATGAGGGTTTTATGTATTTAATTAATATAAAACAGCATTACATCATACCGCCCATGCCGCCCATGCCGCCCATACCCATATCTGGGGCTCCGCCTGGCATTGGTGCATCTTTTTCAGGTTGGTCCGTAATAGCTGCTTCAGTCGTTAATAGTAATCCAGAAATAGATGCAGCGTTTTCTACTGCAACTCTTGCTACCTTAGCTGGATCTATAATACCAGCTTTAAACATATTAACATACTCATCATTTCTAGCATCGTAACCAAAGTCATCTTTTCCTTCAAGAACTTTTTGAACAACTATAGAAGCTTCAACTCCTGCATTTGAACAGATTTGACGAATTGGACCCTGCAATGCTCGTTTCATGATATCTACACCTACTTGCTCGCTCGTAGTTGCCTTAACCTTTGTAAGCTCTAAGCTTGCTCTAAGAAGTGCTACTCCACCACCAGGTACAATACCTTCTTCTACTGCAGCTCTTGTAGCATGCAATGCATCATCTACTCTAGCTTTCTTTTCCTTCATTTCTACTTCGGTAGCAGCGCCTACATTTAAAACGGCAACACCCCCAGAAAGTTTTGCTAATCTTTCCTGCATTTTCTCGCGATCATAGTCTGAAGTTGTTTTTTCAATTTGAACTCTTATCTCATTAACTCTAGCTGATAGGGCAGATTTTTTACCGCTTCCATCAACTAATGTTGTATTGTCCTTATCACTTACAACTTTTTTACAAGATCCTAGGTATTCTAATGTAGCATTTTCAAGTTTATATCCTTGCTCTTCAGATATTAAAGTTGCACCAGTAAGAATAGCAATATCTTCAAGCATAGACTTTCTTCTATCACCAAAACCTGGAGCTTTTACTGCAAGCACTTTAAATGTACCTCTTAACTTATTTACGACAAGCGTTGAAAGAGCTTCACCTTCAATATCTTCTGCGATAATTAAAATAGGTCTTCCAGCTTGAACAACTTTTTCAAGCAGAGGAAGTAAATCTTTCATATTACTAATTTTCTTGTCGTGAACTAAAACAAAAGGTTCTTCTAATTCTGCTTCCATTGAATCTGAATTAGTAAGAAAATATGGTGATAGGTATCCTCTGTCAAATTGCATCCCTTCAACAAACTCTAAATAGGTTTCAGCAGTTTTAGATTCTTCAACAGTAATTACACCATCTTTACCTACTTTATCCATAGCTTCAGCGATTTTTGAGCCAATCTCTTCGTCATCATTTGCAGAAATTGTGGCAACTTGTGCAATTTGTTTTGAATCTGGAATATCTTTCGACAGCTTTGAAATAAAACTAATTACGCTATCTTTAGCAAGGTCAATTCCCTTTTTAATTTCCATTGGATTTGCACCAGCTGTAACATTTTTTAACCCCTCAGCAATAATTGACTGAGCAAGCACTGTTGCTGTCGTTGTTCCATCACCTGCAACATCAGATGTCTTAGAAGCAACTTCTTTAACCATTTGTGCTCCTACATTTTCTAACTGATCTTCAAGTTCAACTTCTTTTGCAACTGAAACTCCATCTTTAGTTACAATTGGAGAGCCAAATTTTCTCTCAATTACTACATTTCTTCCTTTTGGACCCAAAGTAACTCTTACTGCGTTAGCGAGTTTATCAACACCACTTTTAAGTGCTGAACGAGCCTCTGTATCGTATGCTATATCTTTAGCCATTATTAATCTCCTTTAAATTATTGCTAGTATATCACTTTCTCTCATGATAAGAAGATCTTTTCCTTCATGATTGATTTCAGTGCCTGAATATTTCCCGTACAAAACTTTATCTCCTGCTTTCACAGTCATAGAACCTGAACAACATTTTTCTTCCTTACAGCAATCAGAAAATTTTCCAGCTCCAACGACAAGAACTGTACCTTGTTGAGGTTTTTCTTGCGCTGTGTCTGGTAAAATAATACCGCTAGCTGTTTTTTCGTCAGCTGCCATTGCTTCAACAACAACTCTGTCTTCAAGTGGTTTAATATTTAGAGCCATATTTACTCCTTAGTTTCTTTTTTAGTTAGCTATTAAGCGTTGAATTTTAGTATAAATAGAAAATAATAACAAATAAAAAAAAAGGTAAAAAAGTTACCTCCCAGTGCTTCCAAAACCACCTTCACCTCTACTAGATTCTGATAAATTGTCAACTAAATCAAATTCAATTGGTGAGCTATCTACGGCCACTAATTGAAAATATCTTTCACCGCTTTTAATATGAAAATCTTCACTATATATATTATCGACCATACCAACTAACTCTCCTCTATAGCCACCATCAATTAAGCCAATAGAATTAGCAAGCCGTAATGGAGTTTTTGATATACTTGATCTTGGAAATAAGTAATAGGCTTTGTTATCAAGATTTTCACATGCAACTTGTAAATGAATTGCTTGCGAGGATTTTCCTGGTATAATTTGATCATCAACAACAAATAGGTCTAATCCAGCATCGCCCGAATGAAAATGCGAGTGATTTTCATATAAAGCTTTAGCCTTATCATTAAAAGGTTTAATTCTTAACTTCATTTTTATGTATCACTGTGCGAATAGGATATGGAATTTCAATACTTTCTTGCTGAAATCTTTTGTGAAGTTTTTTAATAAACTCGTTCAAGATAACATTGTGATCTCCAAACTTCTTACCTTGAAAATAAATAAAAAAATTAACGCTTGAGTCTGCAAATTCTCTAAATCTAATTGCAGGTTTATAATCCTTGCTCACACAATCTAATTCACTATAAATATTGTTTGCTACTTCAAGAGCAACTTTCTCTACATGTTCAAGATCACTATCGTAAGATACCCCAACTTGGATTGGAACTCTAAACGCAGCATCCATTGTAGTATAATTCTTTGATATTGAACCAGAAAGTACAGAATTGGGTATTGATATTACATTATTTGCTCTTTCTTGAATAGTCGTATATCTCCAGCCAATATTTTTAACATAACCTTGATACCCATTACTTAATTCCACATAATCGCCCTCAGTCATAGTTTTACTGAGAAGAATATTAATTCCGCCAAATAAATCCGATAATGTATCTTTGAGGGCTAAAGAAACTGCTAAGCCACCCACACCTAATGCAGTTATTAGTGGAGTAATTGATATGCCAAATGATTGTAAAATGAAAAGAAATCCTAATGAAAAAATAGATGCATTTATCAGGCCTTTAAAAATACCAGTTGATGGAAGAGAGCTATTATTTTTTGACCAGACATCTAATAACCCTAATAAAACTCTAGAAGTTGTTAAAGTGATTGATAAAATCAAAAAAGAGAGGATTATTTTCGATACATAACCATTGTAGGGTTCACCAAAATTTATATCGTTCAATGCAACAGAAAGAGATGCGAGAAAAAACCAAAAAACAATAACTGAATTAATAGCATTAATGACTACGTCATCGCCCTGCCATGAACTTTTATCAGAAAAACTTTTAAGCTTACTAAATAAGTATTTTTTAAAAAAAATACCTAAAAATGTTCCTACAGCCACAACAATTAGAGGCATAAAATTTAAAGTTAATGTCATTTTATATAATTCTTCCACTTTGGTATAGTTTTTTTACTCTGAGGCTACGTTACTAATAAAAGTTAACTTCGTCAAGGAATCACAAATTTAAATTTTTGGTTCAGTCCAATCATTATTTGCTTTGATTAAAGCAATCAATTCGTCAACTGCATTTTCACTTGAAATATTCTTCTTAACTACATTATGGCCCTTGTAAAGCGATATTAATCCAACTCCTGAACCCACATATCCATAATCGGCGTCTGCCATTTCACCTGGACCATTGACGATGCAACCCATTACAGAAATTTTAAGACCTTTTAGGTGGCTTGTATGCTTCTTAACCAACGCTGTAGTCTCTTGAAGATTAAACTTTGTTCTTCCGCAAGAAGGACAGGATATATAGTCTGTTTTAAAAATTCTTGTTCGAGTATTCTGAAGAATTGAAAAACTTAATTCGTTGATCTTATCTATAAATTTTGATGAGTCAAGCCATAAGCCGTTTCCATATCCTTCTAGCAATAAAGATCCAAAATCAATTGAACTATCAACAACAATTTCTTCAAAGTCTTCTGAATTATATGAACCTTTTAAAATAACAGGGTTCAATATGTTATACTTTTCTAAAAAATTAAAACTTTTTTTAAGGTCATGACTACTAAGACCATCAATATTGAAAACAAAAATAACATTACTTGGCATCGAACTCATAATAGAATTAGTAAGTCTACTTAAATCAAGTTGTACAAAATTTATATCATTAGATTGTTTTTCTGCTCTTCGAAAGAATTGTAGAGATTCAAAAAAAGGAAATGTATTTTTACTGTCATTATCTATCCACACCTTGTACGGTAGAATATATTGCTTATTACTTTCAATTTGTTTTTCATTATCAAGATAGATATAGTCTGGAAAACAATCTTCAAATGGATTATCTGACATTGAAATTACAATAGGAATATTGGTGCCACCAATGTTAGCGCAATTAATAGTCTTTCTTTTTACGTAAGAAATTGATCTTGATTCTTCGTATTCAACAGGAATTTTGGACTTCAACTTACTAATTTTTTTCAGAATTTTATTTGCTACAGGAATCTCAAATTCTGGATCCTCAGTTAAAGAAACTCTGATTGTATCTCCGATACCTTCTGATAATAAAGTACCAATTCCTAATGATGATTTAATTCTACCATCAATTCCGTCACCAGCTTCAGTGACTCCAAGATGAAGTGGGAAATGCATATTTTCTAACTCCATTTTGTAAACTAACAATCTATAAGCATGAATCATCACTAATGGATTGCTTGACTTCATAGACAATACTACTTGATCATAATTATTTTTGATACAAATTCGTAGAAACTCTAAAGCAGATTCTACCATCCCAAGAGGTGTATCGCCAAATCTATTCATAATCCTATCTGAAAGAGATCCGTGATTTGTTCCGATTCTCATTGCTGTACTATTTTCTTTACATACATTAATTAATGGTACAAATTTTTCTTCTATTTTATTTACCTCAGCATCGTAAATGCTATCTTCATATTCGATTATTTTAAATCTTTTCTTATCTACATAATTTCCAGGATTAATTCTTACCTTATCGACAATTTTAGCTGCAACCAATGCTGCATTTGGGGTAAAATGTATATCAGCAACTAGAGGAGTGTTATATCCCTTTTTTAGTAAACGAGTTTTAATATTTTTGAGATTTTCTGCTTCATTAATATTTGGGGCAGTAAATCTGACTAATTTTCCACCCGCATCTATAATTTTAATGGCCTCTTTAACGCTAGCATCTGTATCAAGCGTTGAAGCTGTTGTCATTGATTGGGTTTTAATTAAATGATTACTTCCTATTTCTTCAAGACCAACTGCAACACTAACTGTTTTTCTTCTCATTGCTATCTGATTTTAAACGTTGTAAGTGATAGTAATGCAAACAAGATTCCAATGAGCCAAAATCGTACTACCACTCTCGATTCAGGCCAACCTTTAAGCTCAAAATGATGATGAATTGGTGCCATTAAAAATAATTTTTTTGGAGTACCATATTTCTTCTTTGTCCACCTATGATATAAAACCTGTAAAATTACCGATAGCGTTTCCAAAACAAAGACTCCGCCAACAATGATTAATAAAACTTCTTTTTTTAATAATATAGCTAATGTACCCAAAGCTGCTCCAGAAGAGAGAGATCCTACATCTCCCATAAAAATTAAAGCTGGCTTTGCGTTAAACCATAAGAACCCAAGACAGCCTCCAAAAAAAGCTGCAGCAAAAATAGTCAATTCGCTAGCTAAGGGTATATAGGCAATATTTAAATAATCAGAAAAATCAAACCTACCAGAAATGTAAGAAATAACACCAAAAACGGTCATAGAAATTGCAAGTAACCCTGCTGCTAGCCCGTCAAGACCATCAGTCAGATTGACTGCATTTGATGTTGCAGAAACAACAAGAATTACAAAAATAGCATAAAAAATAGGGTAATAAAAATCTATTGATACATTCTTTAAAAATGGAACAAAAGTTGATAAAGTATATTCTCCATAAACATTTGATTGGATAATTAAAAAAGATATTAATATTCCAAGTAGGGATTGCCCTAAAAGCTTATATCTCCCTTTTAAGCCACCCTTAACCTTCTTTACCGATTTTAAATAGTCATCATAAAAACCAATACATCCCATCCAAATCATAGAAAAACAAATAATTCTAATGAATAAATTACTAGTGTCCGCCAATAAAATTGTAGGTATAACTGTAGCAAGAATAATAAGAACGCCTCCCATTGTAGGAGTGCCTTGTTTTTCTTGGTGGCTTTGAGGTCCATGATCTCCAATTGATTCCCCAATTTGCAACTCAGTTAATTTCCTAACAATCATAGGACCAAAAATAAAACTAATTAATAGAGAAAGAATTGCACTTGCACCAGCTCTGAACGTGATATATTCAAACAGATTTAGAAAAGAAAAAAAATCTTTAAATGGATCTAATATTTCATTTAACATTTTTAATAATATCCTCAATAATTAATTCTAATTTCATCCCTCTTGAACCCTTAAATAAAATCAAATCGTTTTTACGTATTTTTTTATTTAAATATTTAGATAAGCTTTCTTTGGTATCGAAATGTAGCTGTATTGCAATTTTGTTGCTATCATTAATAGTATTTTTTGCTAAAGTACCATAACATAGTAACATATCAAACTTTCCCGAGCAATACTCTCCTACTTCTTCGTGAAATATAACGCTATTTCTACCCAGTTCTTTCATATCACCAAAAACAAATATTTTTCTGTTCACATTTTCGTAACTGTTTATATTATCAATAGCAGCTTTTACAGATTCTGGATTTGCATTATAGGCGTCGTCAATTAATTTTATATTGCTACCAACTCTATGAACCTTTCCTCTGCCTTTTGGTAAAGAAAAATCTTTAAAATAATTAAAGAAATCCTCAATAGATAAATCAATTATCGCTCTACAAGCACTGAAAACAGTAAATGCATTTTCTAATAAAGCTTTATTATTATCAAACATAGACCCTAGATTGTTTGGATATTTAAATTCTCTCGCACCAGCTCCTAGAAAACTGACATTTTTATTTTCGTAATTAAAACTTCTGCTAGATCCAAAAAATCCAATGCTTGAAAATTTGAAGATAGAAGTTTTTTCTCGAACAATATTATCATAACTACCAAAGCCATCTAAATGAGCATTAGAAATATTAGTAACAATACCACAATTAGGCTCAATCATGGAAGATAGATTTTTAATATCACCTTCCTCACTAGCTCCAAACTCAAGAACATAAAAATCAATATTTTCAGGAAAGGAAAATATATTTAATGGAACTCCAATTGATGTATTAAAATTTCCCTCTGTTTTACAAACGCGATATCCTGCCTTTTTTAAAATATGAAACATTAAATCCTTAGTTGTGGTTTTTCCGTTTGTTCCTGTTATAGCAACTGTATAGCCCTGAAAATCGTTCATCCATCTTGAACATATTTTTCCAAGTAACATGATGACGTCGCTAGTAACAAAAATATTATCCGATTCTTTACCAGTTTCTTTTAACGAACATATAGCTCCATTGTCCATAGCTTCTTGAACAAAGTTAGATCCATCAAAAAATTTTCCTCTAATTCCTAAGAATAAATCGCCTTTTTTAATATTTCTACTATCAGTACTAATACCACTAATTGTAAAGTCAAATTTTTGATTAATTTCATTACTTAAATAAGAAGTAAATAATTCTTTTTGATGTAAATCAACTCTCATAAAAATCTCTAATAATTTCTCTATCTGAATAAAATATTCTTTCTCCATTGATATCTTGATACTCTTCAATTCCTTTTCCAAAAATAATTAATATATCATTTGATGACATTTCACTAAGAGCAGCTTTTAAGGCATTTTCTCTTTTGTCAAAAACTTGGAAAATATTTTTAGAAAAACCTTTTATAACATCAGAATTTATATCGTGGATATTTTCAAATCTTGGATTATCTGGAGCTAAATAGCATTGAGTTGCAAATCTTTCAATAGCTTTTGCCATCTCCGGCCTTTTTGACTTATCTCTATTACCTCCTGCACCGAAAAGAATTTTAATATTTTTATTCTTATAAACTTTGCTAATAGATTGTAGCACATTTTCATAGGCGTCAGGAGTATGGCCATAGTCGCTTACAATCATAGACTTGCCCTTATTTTTTATGAATTCATATCTACCAGGTATAGATTTACAGCTTTTTATACCCTTTTGAATTGAATTAATGTCTGTGCCAACCTCAAAAGCGATGGATGCAGCTAAAATAATATTTTGAAGATTATAGTTACCAATTAGGCTTGAAGAAATTTTAAAAGAAGAACCTTTAAAATTAAATTCAGCATTAGTAAAACTATGATTTAATTCAAAATCTTTACAAAAAAAATCTGCAGACATATTTTTTAAAGAAACAGTTTTAGTATTTTTATATTCATCACAAATTTCTTTACCAAAACTACTATCTGCAAGAACCATACTTGATCCATTGTTCTTTACCATAGTAAATAATTTCTTCTTTTCGTTAAAATAGTTTTTGATATTCCCATGATAATCTAAATGATCCAATGAAAGGTTTGTAAAGCCTGCATAGTCAAAACTTATATTATTAACTCTATTTTGAGATAAAGCATGAGAAGAAACTTCAAGTATCGCAAAATCATAATTTTTGTTCACCGCCTCATCTAATATTCTAAAAATATCTATTGAGCTTGGAGTTGTTAGTTCAAAATCAATATCAAATATTTTCGGTAAAATTCCCAAGGTTCCAATTTGAATTACTTTATTACCGCTTGCTTCAAGAATATTTTTTAATATAGTAGTTGTTGATGTCTTTCCGTTAGTTCCTGTAACACCAATAAGCTGAATACTTTCTTGGGGATTATTATAAAAATTTGATGCAAGCACACCGAGAATTTTTCGAGTATTCTTTACCTTAATTATATTTATATCTGGTTCTATTTTATCTGAATCACTTATTATGCAAATCGCACCATCAGTGATAGCTTGGTCGATAAATTCATTCCCGTCACATTCATTACCATTGATTGCAATAAAAATATAGCCATTACTAACCTGCCTCGAATCTGAAGTGATACCTAATACTTTCACACCATTCAAAGAAGAGTGTGGAGTAGCAATACCCTCAAGGACCTTATTGATTTCGATTGGGGTCATAAATAGTATTTTTTTCAGAATCGATTATAAATGGAGATACATGCATATAACGAATGTAGTCATCTATGGATCGTTTATCCCAAGGGTCTTTAAAATAATTATCGGTATCAATATATCCTTTTCGGGAATTATAGTAGCTAAATTTTTCTCCTGTACTACCAAAAAATCCTACTGAATAACTATCATTATTCTGCTGGATATATTTATTTGCCTCCATCCATCCTTCAATACCAGCATCCAAATAAATTGATGAAGAAGAGTTTACCGGAAGCAACATTCCAACATTATTTTTCTTAGCAAATCGATTATATTCAGGAGCATTTAACTTCATAGACTTTGAAATAATGTTTAATTTAAAAAACTGACTAAGAGTTTGATTTGTATTTATATCAGCTATTAACATTAATTCTAAATCCGTAATATTTTCTTTTAAAGGATTAGATATTGATATTTTTTTTTCTTCAATATCATTTTGAGCTACTAAAGTAGATGTAATTAAAATTGTTATTATATACTTAATCATTGAGCATTACTTTTTTTCTATTTTTTTTCAAAACCGATCTTTTCTTTTTACGTTCTACCCGTTTAACTTGTGAACTCCAAGAAGGTTTCGTAGCAATTCTTTTTATAGGTATTTTTATGTCTGAAAACATTCCTTCTAATCTCTTGATAGCATCTATTTTATTTTTATTTTGAGTTCGGTACGATTGTGCAACAATAATAATATCTCCATTTTTAGAAATTTTATTTTTGTACTTTTCAAAAAATCTTTTTTTAATGTCGTCAGGTATTTCAGCGTTTAAGATACTATACCTTAATTGAACTGCAGTAGATACCTTATTTACATTTTGACCTCCAGGACCTCGAGATCTTATAAAAGAAAATTTTAATTCTGATTCTTTAATTTTTATCATCAATTTTTTTCCTAAATTTAAGCAAAATAATGGAAAAAATTATAAAACATCGAATTTCGGTTTATGGCATTAATGGTTGTCACGATGCAATGGAATCTAAGCTCATTGACGTTACTCAAGTATATATTGAAAAAAATTCTCCAGCATTCAATCATGAAGGTGTCAAAAAATTATGTGAAAATATGCCCCATGATAGATTGGTATTGCTTGACGGCAATAGATTTCGAGACAAAATTGATACTAATAGATCGCAAGGAATCTTAATTAAAGCGCAAGCATCAAGCTTTCTTAGCTTACCTACAACAGAAAAAAAGAATTCATGCTATGTTATTTTAGATCAAGTACAAGATCCTCATAATCTAGGTCAAATTCTTCGAATTTGCGCTGGAGGATCTGTTGATGGAGTTATTATTACGGAAAGAAACAGTGTTTCAATGACTAGTGCTGTAGCGCAAGTTAGTCAGGGAGGTTTTGCAAAGATTCCTCTCTATTCAGCAACAAATATTAATCAAGCTATATCTCATTTTAAAAAGAATGATTTTTGGATTACGAGCTTCGAAAATAATATTGACGCTAAAGATTGGTACTCAATAGATTTAAAAGGACGTTCAATATTAATTTTTGGTGGAGAAGGTAATGGAGTTAGCAAACAAGTATTAAAAAATTCTGATTTTACAGCCACTATTCCAATGTCAAATAATATGAATTCTTTGAATGTTTCTTCAGCTGTCAGCGCAATTGTCTACGAACGCTTAAGACAGATATTGTCTTAATGCTCCATTGAACATTCTTCTTCTAACATTCCACATGCACAAAGCCCTTTAGCAAAATTTTCAGTTGCTTTCCAAACTCTCCATACGTTTTTATAGGCTATTTTTTCTATATCTTCTTCTGAGTAACCTCTTTTTAATAGATGATATATTAAATTAGGGAAATCTGAAGGGTCTTTAAGGCCGTACGGAAGTGTATCGCCAACTCCGTCATAATCTGATCCAAAACCTACATGATCTACGCCCACTAAATTAACTACGTGATCAATATGATCTGCTACATCAGTAACATCGCAAAAGACTGGATTTTCTTCAGCAATTCTTTTGGCAAAATCCTTCACTGATTGGTCATCGGAAGTCAAATTATTTTTATCCATATATTTTTTAACTTTTTCAGAATTTGCACTTCGTTTATCTTGCGAATCTTTAGTAACAAAAGATGAACCAAAATTGATTTGTATTACTCCCCCATTTTCAGCAAGACGTTTAATCATATCATCGCTCATATTACGCTCAAAACCTGGAGTGAAATGTCTTGCAGATGAGTGAGAAGCGATTGCAGGGACTTGCGTTACATCCATTACCTGATAAAAGGCATCATCAGACACATGAGAAATATCAACCATTATGCCTACATTATTCATCTCTCTAACAACTTCTGCTCCAAACTCACTAAGACCTTTGTGTGTTCTTTTGCCAAGATTGTATGAAGAGTCACATATATCATTATCCTCTGAATGTGTTAAAGTAATATAGCTAATTCCCCTTTGGTGAAAATATTTAATGTTTGACAACTCACCTTCCAATGGAGCGCCATTTTCCATTCCCATAGGAAGAGCTATTTTACCATCACCTACTATTCTTTCTGCGTCCGAAACACTATATGCTATTTCAAATTTATCAGGATGATCCGTAGTAATTTTTTCAACTGATTGAATAAGTTCCTCTGCCATAGCTTTTGCTCCACCAGTTACTTGATATGATGCAGGAACATATATCGACATAAAAGGAACATCCAATCCACCTGCTTTAGCTCTGACAAAGTCAAAATCTCCTCCAGGAGTCCTGACAGATAAATCTTCATATCCACCCTTGTGTAAACGCCAAGGGACATCAATGTGACCATCAGTAATAATAAATTTTTGTGCTAACTCATTTGCTTTGTCCATTAATAAATCCTCACTGTTGTTACAGTTAGTTAAAATTAACGTTGATAATAAGATAAGTATTCTTTTTGATAGTTTCATTTTAGACATTCCTTTTGTTAGAATCGGAGGTTAGTAGCGGGAGTAGGATTTGAACCTACGACCTCCGGGTTATGAGCCCGACGAGCTACCAAGCTGCTCCATCCCGCGATCATGTTTGTATAATAAGTAAAAAAAGAAAAAGGGGGAACCTTTTTTTAAAGAAAACATATACTATTTGAGGAGCAGATTAAAATTTAAATAATTACCTCTTATTTCCTTTCATTTACCCTTGGTTAGGTTTTAGTTTGCTCCTCTGCCATTCATGATAATTACTTATTAGTTACAAAAATTTTACTTTTAAAAGGTGTAAATTTTAATAATTGTCAGATTGTTAATAAATTCGTTTAGGTCGAATTCCAATCGCAGTTAGTAAAACATAAGAAGTTGAATCAATACTATCTGCAATGTCGTCAACATAAATTTTTCCGTTCTCACTTGAACCAAAGATTAAGACTTCATCTCCATATTCAATATCAGTTGATCCAATATCAATCATTAACTGATCCATACAAATTCTTCCAGTAATTTTTAATTTTTTACCCTGGAACATTACATACCCATTAACATGCCATGGACGAGGAACTCCATCAGCAAATCCTGCTTGTACAACAGCAATTTTTGTATCTTTTTCTGTCGTATATACTCCGCCATAACTTATTGAAGTTCCCTTTTTTACATCTCTGATTTCAACTATGGGAGCTGTAAAAGTCATTACTGGTTTAATTGTAAGAGTTTTTGGTACTTCATTTGATGGAAATCCTCCATAAAGTAGCATTCCAGTGCGAACTAAATTAAATCTTGAATCAGGTAGATTTAAAATTGCACCACTATTGCTACAGTGAACAAACTTTGGGTTAATACCTACTTGTTCAGCAATGCTCAGCACAACATTAAACTTCTTTAATTGAAATTCAGCATATGATAAATCTCCTTCATCTGCAGTTGCAAAATGAGAATATATTCCTTCAATATTTAGATTATTAATTTCTCGAGCCTGCCTAAGAAAAACTTTTGCTTCAGCGTGAGGTATACCCAATCTAGTCATGCCAGTATCTATTTTTAAGTGCACATTAACTTCATCTCCTTGATGTTCTTTTATTGTTTTTAAATCGTCAAATGATGAAACATTTAATGTTAGATTGTATTTTATTGCTTCGCCTATTCGGTATGGGTTTAACTTTGCATAAATGAAAATATCAGTTTTGATACCAGCATTTCGTAATTCAATTGCTTCTTCAATGCTAAAAACTGCCAAATATCTCACACCTTCTTTTTCTAATTTTTTTGACACTTCAATAGCGCCATGCCCATAAGCATTGGCTTTGACAGTAGCCATTATTGGAATATTATTAACTTCGTGTTTAAGTAAGTGATAATTTGTTGATAACTTATTTAAATCAATATGAACTTTGGGTCCTACATAACTCATTTAGTGCGCCTCATACCAAGAAGGACCAAAACCAAAATCTATTTCAACAGGAACATCTAACTGAATGGCATTCTTCATGTTTTTTATAATCATTTTAGATATATATTCTACTTCATCATTATGAACCTCTAATAAAAGTTCGTCGTGGACTTGTAATATCAATTTTGACTTTAAATTATTTTTTTTCAAGTCCTTAAATATTTTTATCATAGCCAATTTAATCATTTCAGCTGCAGTTCCTTGAATAGGCATATTTATTGCCATTCTTTCTGCTGCATCTCTTCTAATTTTATTCTGGCTATCTGAATCCCAAACCGCCCTTTTTCTTCCAAGAAGCGTTTGAACAGATTTCTCGGTTTTAATAAGTTTTTTTGATTGTGCTATATACTCTTCAATTCCTTTATATTTATTAAAATACGCATCTTTGATTTTTTTAGCTTCACCGAAAGGAACATCCAATTCTTGACTTAAACGAAACGGGCCAGCTCCATACATAATTCCAAAATTAACTATTTTTGCAGTTCTTCTCATTTCCGGCATAACATCTTTATCATTTTCAATATTAAAAATATTCTTTGCTGTAAATGTGTGGATATCTTCTCCGTTATTTAAAGCCTGAATTAAAGCCTTATCCTGACTCAGGTGGGCCATCACTCTTAATTCAACCTGAGAATAATCCGCAGAAAAAATTTGATAGTCTATTGATTGAGCTCTAATAGCCTTCCTTACATCCTTACCATCCTCTGTTCTTATTGGAATATTTTGAAAATTGGGGCTACTTGAAGATAATCTTCCTGTAGCAGTCATAGTTTGATTAAATGAAGAATGAACTCGATTAGATACTGGATTAATATTTGTTGGAATTGGATCTAAATATGTATTTTTTAACTTAAATAATTTTCGATACTCTAAAACTAATTTTGGAAGCTTATGTTGATGTTTAAGTTCTGATAAGACAGCTTCTGCTGTTGACCTTTTTTTTATCATGGGCAATTCAAGCTTATCAAATAATATTTGGGCTAATTGCTGTGAAGAATTAACATTAAAATCTTCTCCAGCTAATCTTGTGATATCAGCTTGGAGGACGTCAATCTTCTTACCTATCTCATTTGAACGTATTGCAAGATAATCTTTATCTACAAATATCCCATTAAATTGCATATCTATTAAGACAGGCAATAAATCAATCTCAATCGTTTTAAAGTAATTATATAATTTTTGATTTTTTAATTCTTTTAGAAATATTTCAGTTAACTCTATAACAACATCAGCATCTTCAGCTGCATAAAAAGATATGTCATCGAGAGCAACTTGATCCATTGTAATCTGATTTTTACCGGAACCAATTAAATCTTTAATAGGAACCATCTTATAATTCAAGTGTGATAAGGAAAGATTGTCTAATTTATATGACCTGGAATTAGGGCTAATCAAATGCGCAGCAATCATAGTGTCAAAGGCAATTCCATCTAAATTAATACCATATCGCTTCATAATTAATGCATCATATTTAATATTTTGGCCTGTTTTTGGAATATCTGAATTTTCTAATATTGGTTTTAATATTTCAATTGCAACTTCAAGATCATCATCGCCAAATAAATTATCTTTTTTATCTTTGAAAAGAATTGGAACATAAACACCCGAATCTTTTTTTATTGAAAAACTAAAACCTACAATTTCTGCTAACATTGGATTAATTGATGTTGTTTCAAGATCAACAGAGAGCCATTCATTTTCTTTTACTGATTCAGCAAAGGATTTTAACTCGTTTAATGTTATTAAATTTTTATAATTCTTTTCGCGATTTACAGTTTTGGCTTCAACTAATTTATCTGAACCAATTTTTTTTAATAACCCTGAAAATTCTAGTTCCCTAAAAATATCTTCTAATTTATCAGAATTCATTTCTTTTTTCGCAAAATCGCTAATAGAAGCTTCAATATTTACATCTGTTAAAATGGTAACCAACTGTTTGCTTAAAATAGCATTTTGTTTACTATTTAATAATTTTTCTTTCATTTTTTCGTTCGTAATATTATTGATCTCTTCATAAATATTTTCAATCGAACCAAAGTCTTGAATTAATTTTTTTGCGGTCTTAGGACCAACGCCTTGAACACCTGGAACGTTATCTGAACTATCTCCCATCAATCCTAATAAATCTATAATATGTTCAGGCCCAACACCCCACTTTTCTAAAACTTTTTTCTTGTTAAATATTTCTTTTGCTCTTTTGCGAGCTTGAGGTGCGTATAAAAATGTTTTATCATTGATTAGCTGCATAAAATCTTTATCACCACTTACAATATTGCACTGAACACTATCTTTATCGCACATTTTAGCAACTGTTCCAATAATATCATCTGCTTCTACTCCTTGAACTCTTAATATTGGAATATTCATCGCACCTAGAAGTTCCCATAAATATGGAAGTTGAGTTTGTATTTCATCAGGCATCGCGGAACGATTTGCTTTGTAATCTGAATAAAGTTCGTGCCTAAAATTTTTACCCTTTGAATCAAAAGCTGCTACAAGATAATCAGGCTTTTCATCTTCAATTAGCTGAAATACTTGATTAGCAAATCCAAATACAGCGCTAGTCGGTATTCCAGCTGTATTTGTTAATGGATTTCTGATTAGAGCATAATGCGCTCTATATAGAGTAGCATAACCATCAATAATAAATAATCTTTTTTGTTGTTTAGAGCTCATAATTTAGCGGATACTATAATACCCGCTAAATTATGAAAATAAGACATTAGAAACTATATGTTAATGACACTCCAATTTCTCTAGGAGGTGCAAAAGACTTATATAACTTCTCTTCAAATGGAGGTTCTAATGCAAAAATGAAACCTCTATCTGCATAGCTTTCATTTAAGATATTCTTAGCATAAAATCCTAAATCAAATTTATCAAATGAATGAGAGTAATATGCATTCAACAGATGATATGGTTCAGATTCATACTCCTCATGCCTAGAATCAAATATAAATCCGTCTTTTCCAGCAACTTCAATCATTAGAGTATTTTTTTCAGTGAAATCATAACTAAATGATAAACTATAATTCCAATTAGGTGAATGTGGTTTTGGGCCATGCTCATGACCTTCATGATCTCCATGATCATCATGGTCTTCATCTCCGTGCTCATCATGATCGTCATCACCGTGGTCATCGTGATCGTCATCTCCGTGATCGTCATCTCCGTGATCGTCATGATCGTCATCTCCATGATCATCATGGTCTTCATCTCCGTGCTCATCATGATCTCCCAATTCAATTTCAGAACTTAGCAGTCCTAAGGTTGCATTAATCCTAAATTTATCACTTAATCTAAATTCAGCAGCAGATTCAGAGCCATATTCATAACCTGCGTCAGCATTTGTTTTAAAAAAAGCAAAAGCATTTGGATTGGTCGGATCTAATTGCTCAGATGTTTCATAAATATGACCTTCATGCTCTAAATAGAATAGAGATGTTGATAGTTTCATATTATCAGTGTACCATCTAATTCCAGTAGTAATATCTTGATAAATTTCTTTATCATATGTTCTTTCATCAGCATCTAAATATGGATTTTGATTTATGCCTCCAGGATGATATCCTTTAGCATAGTAGGCAAACCAATGAAGGTTTTGTCTTGGATGAAGTTCATAAGAAACTTTGTATGAATTTTCAAAATCTCCCATAGTATCAAAGCTTGCACTTGTATTATCAAAGTCGACATACGTAAGGTCTCTAGCTTCAGCTCTTAATGCTAAAGATAGCGTTGAATTATTCTTAAAATTATATGCTAATTCACCATACGCAGATTTTGTAACGATATCATAAGCTGAAGACAATCCTGTTGCAGAGCCGCCAAAAATATATCCCTCAGCATCTGTTTTTTCTTCATAATTAGATTGATACAATCCAATGACATAGTCAATTTTATTTTCATCTGCAGGATTTGATCTTAATCTAAAATCTACAGTTCTTGTATCAATGTCTCTTGTGAATGAATCAAAAAAATCATAACTGCTAGCGTCAAATTCATCATGGTCATCATGGTCGTCATCCCCATCATTGTCATCGGCATGGTCATCGTGGTCTTCATAGTCTAGCCAAAATTGATAATTCCCCCAGTCTGAGTCATAGCTGTGCAATGTCTCATTGTTGGACATACCAATATTTAAATCAGCAAAACCTTCGCCAAGATCATAGCTATAGTCAGCAATAAATATTTGCGATTTTTGGCTATCTTTACCAGGATTATCTGAATAAGTAATATTATCGATATTGTTATCTGGAGCCCAATTATCATAACCATTATCGAAGTCTGAATAAATCATAGTATACTTTTGTGTGATATTATTATCGCCAGATTTTAATAATTTAGCTCTAAAAGATGTCTCATCTTTGTATGCTGAAGCATAATTTGTTCCTAATGAAACATTATCTTTATATCCATCAGAAACATTTGAATGCCCTACCAGCCTTAACTTCCATCCATTTGATAATGGAGTATTATAAACAATTCCATTTGTAAGAGTATTGTATGAACCAAATTGGGTCATGATATAACCCTCTTTTTTATCAGTTGGATCTGTAGTCTTGAAGTTAATTAAACCAGAAGATGCTGCTGCACCAAACAAGCTAGTTTGGACACCCATTAACACTTCTACCTGCTGCATATCAAAAAGTGGAGTAATCATACCTAAATCAGATAAATCCATCCCATCAAGAACTAATCCAACATAAGTGCTGGGAGCTCCTTGATCAGCAAAACGACTAGTAGCGCCCTCTCCTCTAATTTGAAAATATTTCGGTCTTGAAGTTCCTCCGGCATAATTCAAATTTGGAATTTTATGTAGCAAATCACTGAAATGCTGTCCTTGCTTCATTTCTAACTCTTTATTGAAAATGATTGCTGAACTAGCTAAATCACCTTCATTTACTTTTCGTAATGATGAATATACTTTAACTTCTTCGAAAGCTACTGCTTTTCGCAAAAGTTCAAACCTTAAGGGTTGGATTGTCAAATCATTTAAATCAAGATTGACAACTGCATTTTTATATCCTATAACAGATACTTGCACTTTTCCACTTTCAGAAAGACTAATCGTAAATCTTCCATTGTCATCAGTACTAGCTCCCGAAATTACTGCTCCCTCTTCATCAAGAACAGATACATTAGCATCTTTGATTGGAAGGCCTGTGTTTTGATCAAGTACAATTCCTATAATTTGTGACTGAGCAAAAGTAATGCTAATAAATAATAATGTTAAAATAAAATTTTTCATTTTTTCTCCTTAAAAATATGTTTAATAAATTTGATACTTTCCAAGTATCAATAAAAAAATAATTACTAAACTACTGGCGGAGATTTGTTTGAAATCTTATAAATATCTTTATAAGAATATGACTTATGCTGATTAAAAGTATAGATATGAGAAACAGTATTTTTTAATGAAATAGAATTATCAATTAAATGATACTTTGTGAAACTAAGATTACAAATATCACAGTCGTGAACATCTTCATTTATAAGTGATTCTGTTTTATAGTTATGTACATTTTCATTAGATAAATCTAAGTCATGATAATGAAACACCAGAATATTCATGAAGAATATTGTAACCAGTGCTATTAATGATATATATTTATTTCTCATTTTTTGTTCTCCTTACGCTAGCATTATCTAGATCAAGTTAAAGGGTATTTCTCAGCAATTGCACCCCTGTTAAATAATTTGTAAGTTGAAATATATGAAACAAGAAATTACAGTAAAAGCATTTTTTCTAAGTATCATTTTATCAATTGTTCTTTCCTCTGCTATGGCTTATTTAGGCCTTTATGCCGGCATGACAATTTCTGCATCTATTCCTGCAGCTATTATGTCTATGGGAATATTAAAGCTTTTTAGAGAATCAAATATTTTAGAAAATAACATTGTACAAACAGCAGCATCAGCTGGAGAATCTTTAGCAGCTGGAGTTATTTTTACTATACCAGCTCTTCTTTTAATAGGCTATTGGGATACAATCAACTACTGGGAAGTAACAAAAATTGCTATGGCTGGAGGAGTCTTAGGCGCATTATTTACTGTTCCTTTAAGACGAGCCCTAATATTGAAAGCAAATTTAAAATTTCCCGAAGGTGTGGCAACTGCCGCTGTATTAAAAACTGGTCATGAATCGGATGCTAAAAAATCAAGTGAAAGCTTAAAATTGATTGGTTTGTCTGCCTTGGTAGGTGGTGTTGTAAAACTTGGAGAGCTAGCATTTGGTATTTGGTCAAGTGCAATTGGTGGAGCTATTGCTATTAGAGGAGCTATTTTTGGTATGGGTGTCATTTTATCACCTTCATTGATAAGTGTTGGTTATATTGTTGGTCGTAATATTGGAATTCTTGCATTTTCTGGAGGCTTAATTTCGTGGGCAGTAGCAATTCCTATATATTCATATTTGTATGGATTTGAAGGAGATTCTTTGTTCGAAGGCGCAAACATAATCTGGAATGCAAAAATACGTTATCTTGGTGTAGGAGCTATGGTAGTTGGTGGAATATGGTCAGTCATTCAGTTAGCTAAGCCCCTTATAGAAAGTATTCAATTAAGTCTTAAAACATTAGGTGAAAACGCCAATGATATACCGTTAGAAGAAAGAGATTTACCGGTTAATTATGTTTTTATAGCAATCCTAATAATGTTAATTCCTATTTCATTTACATATTTTGATATTATTGGGTCTTGGGGTTCTGCCGTAACACTATCAGTAATAATGTGCGTTTTTGGATTTTTATTCTCAGCTGTTGCAGCATATATGGCAGGAGTTGTTGGCTCCTCAAATAACCCTATATCAGGCGTTACAATTGCTACAATACTTTTTAGTTCATTACTTATTATTACATTCTTTTCAATAGACTCCTCAAAAGGAGCTGCAGCTGCAATTCTTATCGGAGCTGTTGTTTGTTGTGCAGCCGCTATTGGTGGAGATAATCTACAAGATCTTAAAACAGGAAATATTGTGGGTGCTACTCCTTGGAAACAACAAATGATGCAATTAGTTGGAGTAATTAGTTCTGCATTGACACTTGGAATTGTTTTAACACTTCTTCACGAAGCGTATGGCATTGGAAGCTCAGACTTACCTGCCCCTCAAGCAGTTCTAATGACTAGTGTAGCAAATGGAGTCTTTTCTGGTAATTTAGAGTGGGGTATGATTTATGCTGGAGCCATACTAGGTGTTTTCATAATTATGCTAGATCAATATCAGCTACGTAGAGGGGCAGAATTTAGAGTGCCTATACTAGCTGTAGCTATTGGAATATATCTACCCATAGAATTAACACTTCCAATTTTTATTGGAGGAATGCTTAATCACTTTGCTGGAAAAACTGCTTCAGATTCAGGTAAAAATAATGGACTATTACTTGCTTCAGGCCTAATTACAGGAGAAGCCTTAATGGCCATATTTATTGCAATACCATTATTCTTTGATAAGAATTACTGGCCTGAATATGCACTTCCTTCACCTTTAAATGATTTAGTAGGATTAGGTTTAATATTAGCAATTGTTATTGGATTGTATAAAATAGCAAAGAAGTAATCTGATTAATATCCAGATATAATAAATTCAATATCCTTGCTCTTAAACTTTAGTGCTTGTTTTTCTGCTTGAGCATATGATTTAAAATTACTACTTCTAACATAATAAATCATTTTGCCTCTATTTAATACTTGACTGACTTGAACATCTAGAAACCCATCTTCAAATAGAGATTCTTTTAGAATACTCGCACTTTCTTTTTTGCTGTAAGCTCCAAACTGCAAAAACCAATTGTTCTTTTTTTTCGAAGAGATCTTTGTTTGTTTTGAAGAAACAGAACCCTTTAACTTTCTTTGATAAACTTTTAATGAATCAGTTTGACCTGCTGCCGACAAAGACTTAAAAAATAACTCCTTAGAATCTTCAGTAATTAAATGTGAAGGAGCTAAGATATTAAATTCTTTAAATAAACTCGAAGCAGATATATATGACCCAATAGCATATTTCATTTCTGCTTTTTTTAAAATTGACAACCAGTAATAATCTGACTTTTCATTTGAGTCAATAATTTTGTCATAAAGTTTAGATGCTTTTTTGGCATCAACAGTATTAACAGCCTGTTGATACATAATAGCATTGTCAGATGTTTGACAAAATACGACACTTAATAAGCAACAAAAAATTAGCGTTGACTTAGTTAATTTTCGCATTTTCAATTATATCATTACAAAAGCTAGAAAGTGCTTTTCTTATTTCAAAATTATCTGAATCTATTTTAATTTTATTAAGCCTTATCACATACGACTTATTAGAACTTTTTAGATGATAATCAAATTTTGGCATAAATCTTTCCACTAATTCAATTGCTTCATCTCTTTCACTCTTTTCAAGGTAAATATCGACCAGCCTATTAAGTGCATAACTATTAAAATCTTCTTTAAGAATGTTTTTATATAAATTTTCAACCTCATTAAATTTTTTTTCATCAAAAAGTATATGTTCAATCTTTTTAAATGCATTAACACTTCCACTAGGATTAACCTTCGAATACATAATAAGATACTCCATCGCTTTATCTGAATTATTAATATAATGTGAGGATAATTCTAAAAATGATTCGTTATAAATATGGTTAGATTTGATACTCTTTTTTAAATAATACAAATAATTCTTTTCATTTTTTTTATCTTTATAGTCCATAGCAATGAAATAATTAAGTTTTGATTCATCTCTTTCTTTTATTTCTGGAAAATATTTTATCAACTTTTTTTCATAACCTAATGCATCTTTCCACGATTTATTTTCGGTAGCAATATTTTTTAACATACCTAACGACCATTTATTTTTTGAGTCTATTTTAATAATTTGCTCGAATTCATGCTTCGCTTTAGAATTTTTTTCTTGCTTTAAATAGTCTAATCCCAGCGCTTGATGTATTTGAACTTTTAAATCATTAGATAGTTTTGGCCTCACTATAATAGTTTGATGAATTTTAGTAGCTTTTTTAACATCTTTATCTCTTAATAAATTTCCTAAAAGAAGGTATGCTTCAGTATTATTCGAATCCTTCTGTATAATACTCTTTAAAATTCTAAATGCTTTCTTTTCATTATTATCGATAATTGCCTTAAGTGCTTGATTATAAACCTCAACATCGCTCGGCTGTTGTGATGGTCTTCTATTTATAAAAAAGATTATTAATAGTAAAATTAAGACAAGAAAAAGATAAGTGGAGATCAAGAGAACTTACTCCTTTTCGGTAAAGCTAAACTCTTCGCCAACTGCGACATTTCTTAGGCTATCGAGCTCCTCTGACATATCTTTATTTGTTTTAACAAGCCCAGATATCTCTGATCGATAAGAAAGTACAGACTTCAGTGAAATTACATATCCGACAATAACACCAATCATAATAAATACTATATAAAAAATAAATCCAGGTAATGTTATATCTTTTTTGAAAAAATATATCGTAATGGGATTCATATTCAGGTGAAATAACCAATAAGTACCTCCCAATGATCCTAATAAAAATAATACTCTTAATACTCTAAACATTATGCTCCTGTAATTTCTTTTCCACGTAAAATTACTCCTTTAGCTTCAATAATCTCAACTGGAATAATATCTTTAATTTTACTATTATTTTTCTCTACTATCACCCATTCATTTGAATCTGTTCTTCCAGCCCAGTGATTTGTAGATTTCTTACTTTCTTTTTCAATTAAAACCTGCTCAAAGTTACCAACTTTTTCCATATTTAGCTCTAAAGTATGCTTTCTTTGTAAATTAATCATTTCATCCAATCTATCTTTTTTAACCTGTTCTTCAATTTGTTCAGAAAATTGTTCAGCTTTCGTGTAAGGCCTTGGAGAATATTTGAATGTATAAGCACTATTGAACTTAATTTTTTCCATTAAATTAAGAGTTTCTCTGAATTGTTCATCCGTTTCTCCTGGAAATCCAACTATAATATCAGTCGATAATCCACAGTTTGGCATAATTTCTCTAATTTTTTTAGCCATATTAAAAAAATGTTCACGTGTGTAGGTTCGATTCATTCGTTTTAATACTTCATTTGATCCAGATTGCATTGGAAAATGAACATAATTACAAATATTATTTCTTGATGCCATTACTTCTAAAAGCTCTACATTAATGTCTTGTGGGTGGGGTGAAGTATATCTAATCCTTTTAACTCCAGGAATATCTGAAACCGCTAAAAGTAAATCGGCAAAAGATTTTTTCTCATGTTTGTAAGAATTAACATTTTGACCCAACAACGTGATTTCAACATATCCTTCATCAACAGCTTTTTTAACTTCAGTTACAATACTTTCAATAGTTCTGCTTCTCTCTCTTCCTCTTGTAAAAGGAACAATACAAAAAGAACAAAATTTATCACAGCCACGCATAATTGAAACCCATGCATTAAATGTATCCCCTCTACTTGGAAACATATCTTCATAAACTTCATATCTAGATAATTTTGTATCAACAATACTTTTTTCTTCAGTAAGATGTCTATTCATTAGCTTGGGAATATTCCTGTAAGAGTCGGGACCTAAAATAATGTCTACATATGGTTTATTTTTTAGCAAATCATCTTTAAGGTTTTGAGCCATACAACCCAGAACACCAATTATAAGATGAGGTTTTAATTTTTTTATTTTATGAAGGTTTCCTAATCTAGAATGCACTTTAACTTCTGCATTTTCTCTTATTGCGCAAGTATTTAAGAAAATAGCATCTGCATCATTGAGATCTTGAGTTTTTTCTAGACCAAGATTGAGAAGAATACCCTCTACAAGTTCAGAATCAGCCGTATTCATTTGGCAGCCATATGTTTCAAGGACAAACTTTTTAATTGGGAGAGATTGCATCTATTTAATATATCCTGTGAAGAAATATTTAGCGGGGTCTTCAACTTTTTTATTTTTATGGACTTCATAATGAAGGTGAAATCCTGCAGCCCTACCACTGTTCCCAGACTTACCGATTACATCACCTCTTTTAATTTTTTGACCCTTTTTCACTTTTATCTTATATAAGTGCGCATAAACTGTTTCATAGCCATAGCCATGATCAATTTTTACATATCTTCCCCAACCTGAATCATATTGAGCTTTTTTTACAACACCATCTCCTGTAGCAACAACATCCGTATTTAAATTAACGGCAAAATCTAGACCTCGATGCATTCTTCTTTTTCCATCAATTGGGTCTGTTCGATAACCATAACCAGAACCCAAGTATGCATCAACAGGACTAATGGATGGTATATGTGAATACATTTTTTCATTAGACTTAATTTTATTAAAAATTGTAGTATAGCTTTCTTTTTCTAGATTGACAGTATAGGAAAGAGAATCAATTTTATCTTTTAATTGAAATAGAACACTATTAGGATCTTTATCTTCAATTGAAACTTCTTCAACTGCGCCACCAGTGCCTTGAGTTTTAACATCTTCGCTGAGCGGAGGAATTGCAGCATAAGTTCGAAGCTCGGCATCTCTTTCTTCAATCATTAATAATTCCTGTTCTAGCTGAGCAATTTTCATTAAAAGCTCTTTCGATACATCAGAATATTTTAAATCAGTTTCTTTTAATTTATCTTTATAGTATTGTGAAGAAAATTCTTTTGATAAATAATAATTTATACCAATAAATATAAATAAAACTAAGCCAAAAGTTGCGGTGACATTTAGCACTGAAAAATTAATTTGATGTAATCTTTCAGATGACAAATATTGGAAGGAAAAAAATTTCTTCTTTAACATTACTTATTCCTCTTCCTTAACAATTTCTTCTTTCTCGTGATTCATAGAATCCTTTATACTTGAGATTTTCTTTTTTAATTCAACAATATTTTCAACAAGACCTAAATAACGTTTGTCACCAACAAAATTAAGAACATTTTTTTCCTGTGTTTTAGCGAAAACGTACAAACCTAACTTAACGTATAACGCAGACAATTTTCTTTCAAGTTGAAGAATATCAATACGTAGCTTACTATTATGAGTAAACTCCTCTGCTTTTTCAGAAGCGACAATACTCCATTCAGAAACGCTATTTTTAAAATCTTCCCAAAATTTATTCATAGCTTAGAATTTATATATGAAAAGAAATATAGCAAAGGGTTTAAGAGGCTCCCAAACTAAGGAATAGTTGGGAGCCATCTCGTTTATTGGTAGCCAACCAAATTATCTTTGCTTTCTTATATAAGCAGGTACATCTAGATCAGCGCTTTGATCAAAATCGTCAAAAACCAAAGTTGGACCATCATCATTTATTTTTTCTTCAAAATTTTCTTCAATTTGAAGTTCTGAATCTGGATTATTTTTCTGATAAAGTGTTGTATTGTGAGAATCCATTAATTCTTCACTGTGTCTTTCGTGATTGCTTTGCATTCTCTCTTTATGCATTAATTTTTGTTCAATAGGTTTTCGGTTAAATCCCGTTGCAATAACAGTTACTTGAAGTTCATCTTCCATATTTTCATCAACACGAACTCCAAAAATCACTTTCACTCCAGTTCCCGCTTCTTCGTGAATGAGCTTCATTGCTGCATTGACCTCCAATAAGGTCATTTGCTTATTACCCGTAATATTTACTAGCGCAGCTTGAGCTCCGCTAATTGAATGAGAATCCAACAAAGGACTGCATATAGCTTGTTGTGCAGCAAGAACAGCTCTTTCTTCCCCTCTAGCAGTGCCTGCTCCAATTACAGCGTCACCCATCCCACTCATAACAGATTTAACATCTGCAAAATCAATATTTACGTTACCTTTTTTGTTAATTAAGTCTGATATACTTTTGGCTGCTTGCAAAAGAATTGCATCTGATTCTTTAAACCCATCTTCAAAAGTTGTAGCATTGTCAACAACAGATATTAATTTTTCATTCGGTACAACGATTAAAGTGTCACAAAAATTCCTCATAGAATCAACACCCTTAAGCGCTTGTTCCATTTTTTTTGCTCCTTCAAATTCAAATGGCAGAGTAACAATACATACTGTTAAAATATCAAGATCTTTACATACCTTTGCAACGACAGGAGCTGCGCCAGTACCTGTACCTCCACCCATTCCAGCAGTTACAAACACTAAGTCAGATCCTGCTACTAATGATTTAAGAGCATCAGTATCGTGCATTATTGCTTTTCTTCCAATCTCTGGTTTAGCTCCCGCACCTAACCCTTTTGTTAGATCTTTACCAATTTGAAGTTTTGTTTCTGCAGGATTACTACCTAAGTCTTGAGCATCTGTATTGATAGCTATAAACTCTACACCATCCATTCCGGAAGTAATCATTCGATTTATTGCATTACCTCCCGCTCCTCCAACACCTAACACCTTAATCCTGGCTCTCTGGCTGGCTAACTCATCAAATTCAAACAACATATTAATCTCCTTTTATTTTTTTTATTCAAAGAACCCTTTCCATATACTGGAAATGCTCCTTGTAAATGATTCAAAATTTTTAACACCCACTGTTGAACTGCTATCTTCAACATTAAAAATTGGCCATGATAAAAGGCCTACTAAAGTTGAAAGTTCACGTCTTTCCTCAATATTTTCTTTGTATACAACATTATTAATTGAAAGATATTCACATTTAATACTTTCAAAGTGCTTCTTAAATAATAAGTCTAAGTTTTTAACATTCGAACCCCCACCGGTAATTTTTATACCAGATCTAATATCTTTTATATCCATTCTTAATAATTTTAATTCTGATTTAATCTGATCAATAATATCCTCATATCTCAATTCAGCTATCTTAGATATTTCCTGTTTATTAATGCTTTTTGTTAAATCATCATTTTCAATGGATAGTTCGAAGTTAGATTCGGGGTCAGCAAATTCAGAAAGGGCTGAAACATGCTCATGTTTAATTTTTTCAGCTTGCTTTAATGATGTTTGAAGATATGCTGCTATATCTTTTGTTACAGATTTTGAACCTATAGCAATAACTTTGGAGTGAATTAAATAATTATCTTTATAAAGGAGCATATTGGTTTTATCTGCACCAACATCTAAAAACATTACACCTAAATCTTGATCGTCTTTACTCAAATTTGAAGAAGCAGCTGCCAGCCCATCAAATACCGGGTTAACATCAATACTCAAATCATCACTAAAGCAATGATCAATTTGTAATAAATTAAAATTTTTAATATGTATAACATGAGATTTTGCATCGATGGAACGACCTACCATGCCTAAAGGATTTCTTAATAAAGATGATCCGTCAATGAAAAAACCTCTTTGTAAATTATGAAGAACATATCTATCGGATGAAACTTGGATATCCGCGCATTGAGTTAATAGTTTTTGCTTAGTTAATTCATCCACTTCAAATTCTGAATTATCTTTTGATCTAATCCTAGTTGACGAGTTTATTGATTTAATATTTTTACCAGACACTGAAACCCATGCATCGTCATCTATGTTTATCTTTGCATCTTTTTCCATTTTTTCTATTAAATATTCCAAGCTTCTTAGCAAAGCTTCTTTATCAACAATATCTCCATTATCAATACTATCCGATCGGATAGATCTTATTGATAAAATTTCTATTTGATTTTCATTTATAATTCTTCCAACAGCTCCCTTAATACTAAAAGATCCTAAGTCAAAAGCTACTTGTATTCTATTATTCATTATATTTCATCCACCACTATCTGTTTCTTATACCTCAAGTCAATATACCTATAACTCTCCAATGTCTTTTCTTCTGGTAACATATCAGAAAAAGCATTCAGATTATTTATCTTTGTATAAATATTGTTATCTCCAAGAAGAATTCTAGTTCTACCATTTTTTAAAATTATTTCATATTCATCATCATCATTAAATACAAATTCTGAAATGTTGTTATAAAGCAATCTATAGTTATCTTTTGAATATTTTATGATATCTATTGATGTTAAAACATTTGATGACTTAGTTTTTTTTCCTTTTTCATATAATTCTTGATTGCTTTTAAAATTTGACAAAATTGGTAGTGAAATTTCACAATATTCAACTGGAAGACATATTCCTTCAGCATCTAAAATAATTAAATCATTTGAGCTAATCATAGCTAAAGGTTCTCTCTCATATATCTCGATTTGAACTGTATTTGGAAATTTTTTTGATACTTTAGAATCTTTAATATGGTCTAAAGATTCAATTAATTCTTTATATTCGTGCAAATTAGAAATAAATATATTATGATTTTGAATTTTTGATTTAAAATCAAGTAACATTGAATCGTCAAAATAATTAATACCTTTTATCTCCACATTATCTACAATAAAAGCTTTGTTAAAGTTGGCCCACTTAAAAGCAAGTGAACCTGTAATTAATATAAAAGTAATCCAAAGCATAGGACCTTTTATAGAATTAGATATTTTTAATAACTTATTTTTCATAATCCTTTAATTTCATCCGGCTTAAAACCTAAAAGCTTTACTTCAAGATCAAGATTAATATTATATTTCTTTTGAACGGCATTCTTAGCCTTTTTGATTAATGATATCATATCATCAGCCTTAGCATTTCCATTGTTAACAAAAAAATTTGCATGCTTATTTGAAATTTGTGCATCTCCAATTTTTAAACCTTTTAGCCCAGATTGATCAATTAACAATCCAGCTGAATGTTCAGCAGAAGGGTTCTTGAAAACACTTCCTGCAGATCTATAGTTAAGAGGTTGAGAATTTTTTCTTCCCGATTTGGCTAATTCAAAATTTTCTTCAATTACCTGTTTTGAAGATTTTTTTAACTTAAATGATGCTGATAATAAAATAGTCTTTTCGGTAAATGATGATGATCTATATGCAAAATCAATATCTGATTTCTTAAGAATTTCAATTTCATCTTTGTCGTTTAGAATTTCAACTTCTTCAAGATTCTTTGATATCTCACCTCCCCATGCGCCGGCGTTCATTATTAATGCGCCACCAAGCGTACCTGGTACACCAATTAAGTTCTCTAATCCTTTTAAATCATGCTTCATTGATTCTTTTACTAGCTTTCCAAGCATAATACCGCATTCAACATAAATTTTATTTTTATCTATGTTTATAGACTTCAAACAATTCTTCAACGATATTACAATACCTCTAATACCATTATCACTTATTAATAAGTTAGACCCTGATCCAATAACTGTTAATTCTTGATTGAATTCTTTGGATAATTTGACAATTTTGATTAACTCCTCTTTTTTATTTGGAAGAATAAATATATCTGCTGTACCTCCAATTCCATAAGTGGTATGCTTTTTCATTGGTTCATTAACTTGTATTTCTGAATTCAGACTTGATACTAACTTTTCTTTAAAATTATTAATCATGTCATACTCTCCGAAAGCTTATCAGCATATCTCCAAATATTACCAGCGCCAATTGTCAGAATGATATCACCTTTTTCATAATACTTTTTTACTTCATCTAACAATGTATCCGTAGTGATATTCAATGTATTTCTATGATTTAATTTTTGTAAATAAGTAGTAATTTTTTCTGAATTAATTGAATTATCTAACTTTTCTCTTGAGCCAAATATTTCTGTAATAAATATTACATCTGCATCAGAGAGTGATAATGCAAACTCTTTGAAAAACTGCTTAGTCCTCGAAAAAAGATGAGGTTGAAAAACTACAAGCAATCTTCTATCCCAATTATCTTTTACAGCTTTTATAACACTTGAAACTTCAACAGGGTGGTGAGCATAATCATCAATAATTGTTAAATCTTCTGAATGTATTTTTACATCAAACCTTCTTTTAACTCCAGAAAATGATTTTAAACTACTACTAATATCTTCAATCTTTAAACCCATTGTTTTGCAGACCGATATTGCTGCTAAAGCATTTAAAATATTATATGACCCTGGAACGCTCATTTCAAATGGGTAAGATCTATCTTTATAAACGAGCTCAAAAGCAATAGTACCATCTTGATGGACTATGTTTATAGCTTTAAAATCAACATCATCAGACTCTATTCCATAAGTAACTACAGGCTTATCAATTAAAGGAATGATTGATGCTGCATTTTTAGAATCTTTACAAATACTAACCATTCCATAAAATGGAACTGAGTTCGCAAATTGAATAAAAGCACCCTTTAAGTCTTCTAAACTTTTGTAACAATCAATATGTTCAAAATCAATATTGTTAATTACTGCTATTGTAGGAGAAAGTTGTAAAAAAGTTCTATTATATTCATCTGCTTCAACTACAAAAGTATCACCTCTTCCTAGAACAGAATTAGAGTTAATAGATTTCACAACACCACCAACAATTATAGTGGGGTCTAAATTAGAATCTTTTAATATTGAACCAATCATTGATGTAGTAGTTGTTTTTCCATGAGTACCTGAAATACCCACAGAAGAGCTTTTTAATTTTGCTAATTGAGAGATTATTGCTCCTCTTGAATAGCACTGTATATTTCTTCTTTCTGCTTCAATTAATTCTACATTACTTTTTGGTATCGCATCCGAATAAACGACAATTTCGGCAGAAGAAATATTATTTTTATTGTGCCCGATTGAAATATCAATATTAAGTTTATTTAATCGGTCTATATTTGTTGATTCAGATAAATCTGAACCGCTTATTGAGAAATTTTGATGGTATAATAGCTCCGCAATTCCACTCATACCTATTCCACCGATACCAACAAAATGAATTCTTTTAATTTTAGATAACATTTAGATACTCCGTTATATTATCGCATATAATTCTAATTGAATTTGGATTATCTATTTTGCTTATATTTTCTTTCATTGAATTATATACTCGGTCACTGTCACAGATTTCTTTTATCTTTTTACAAAGAAGATCTTTTGTTAAATCTTTTTCTTGGACAACCAAAGCTGCAAAATGTTGCTCTAAATATTTTGCATTGTACAATTGGTGATTTTCAGCTGAAAATTTAAATGGAATAAGAATAGAGGGTTTTTTGAATTCGAGTAATTCTGAAACTGTCATAGCTCCAGATCTTGAAATTATTAAATCACACATTTTATAGATATATGGCATATTATTAACAAATGACAAAACTCGTGTAGAATCATCATTATAATGCTTATAATTTTTGTAATGTTTAACTCCTGTAACCCAAATGATATTAATTTGATTGAGTTCTTTACTTTTTAAACATTTAGATATTATTTCATTTAGTATAACTGAACCTTGACTCCCCCCAATGATAACTACCACCTTATTATTATTATTGAATGAAATTGACATGTCTTCTTTATTATGTGAATAAATTGGGTTTCCACTGAACATAATGTCGCAATCTTTTAAATAATTTCTTGCATTACTAAAGCCTGTAAATACTTTCTTAGCTTTTGATCCAAACAATCTGGTTACAAGTCCAGGGTATGAATTTTGTTCATGGAGAAAGAATGGAACATTTAACATTTTAGCTATTTGTAATGGTATAAATGAAGCATAACCACCTGTAGCTATAACAATATTCGGTTTATTTTTTATAAAAAATATTGCTACTCTAAATAGTCCAAAAAATAATTCAAAGAGTAGTAAAGAATTTCTAGCAACAGCATTAATAGATAATGACCTATTAAATCCCTTAATGGGAATAAGTAAGCTTTTCATATTTTCTGAAAAAACTTTCTTTGATTCTATACCATATTTTGATCCTATGTAAAATAGTTTCTTATTATCAATTGTCTTATCAAGCTCATTTTTGATTGCCATCAATGGATAGTAATGACCGCCAGTTCCTCCACCACAAAATAGTATATTATGCTTAGCCATCAACGCGTAATCTCCATTTTTTTACTTTAAATTTTCTTTGCGCTTTGCTAATATTCAACAAAATAGCTACCATTAATAGATTGATAATTAATGAAGATCCTCCATAGCTTATAAATGGCAAGGGTACTCCAGTTACAGGAATTATACCAATCACTACTCCAATATTCACTAAAGCATAAAATGATATGCTTATTCCAAACCCAATAGAAAGTATAATACCAAAAATATCATTTGATTTTTTTGAAATTTGAATAGCTCTTAGTAAAATTATTACATAAGCAATCATTACTAGAGCTCCAACAACAAAACCAAGCTCTTCACCTATTATAGCAAAAATAAAATCGGTGTGTGTTTCAGGAAGATAAGAATGCTTTTGAATACTTTCCCCAATTCCCATTCCATTTACCCCTCCCTGTCTTAATCCGATTATTGCTTGACTAGATTGGTACCCTACAGTTCCTGATGAACTAGGATTTAAAAAGGATAAAACTCTGCTTAATGCATAGTTATTATTATTTAAAATTAAAATCATGATAGCTCCAACAGACAAAACTCCTACTGTACCTATTTGAGGTAAAGATACGCCTCCAATAAACAATAAAGTAAAAACAATCGCTAGCAATATAACTGTAGTTGAATTATCGGGTTGCAATATTATCATTAAGCAGATTGGCATTACCCAACATAGAGGAATTAAGATTCCTTTTACAAACTGTTTCATATACTTATAATTTTTATCAATGTAATCTGCTAAGAATAATATTACCGAAAATCTTGCTAAATCTGATGTTTGAAAAGAAATGGGACCAATTGAAAGCCATCTACATGAATCGCCATCACATCCTTGAATTCGCGTATAAATCAATAATAAAAATGATCCAATCATAAGAAATGGAGCTAGGAATTGAAGTTTTCTGTAGTTCAGCTGAGATGCTATTATAAAGACAAATACGCCTGGAATGAACTTGTAAAGTTGATTCTGGAAAAAATAAATTCTCGATGCACCGTCAGTAATTTGGAGTGACTTCATCCAACTAGCACTTAAAAGCATAAACAAGCCAAAAATGACTAGAAGAATAGTTGTCCATAATAACCACTTATCTTGCTTTCTTTCTTTAATATTCATGAATAGTACCTTTCTACAATATTTTTAAAGCGATCTCCTCTTTCTTCAAAATTTTTAAATTGATCATAGCTTGCACATCCAGGAGACATCAATACAAGATCTCCTTTTTCAGCTAATTTTATTGATGAATTAACTGCTTCATCAAATTCTTCAATTTTTAACACATTACATTGAATGGAAAGAGAATCATAAATTTGATTTGAAGCTGACCCGTAGGCAATTATAGATTTTATTGACTGTGAGAATTTTAAGATTTCTGAAAAATTTGAATCTTTAGGTAGCCCTCCCATGATTAATATGACGTTACTGTCAATTGATTCTAAGGCTACTCTGACTGAATCAATATTTGTTGCTTTCGAATCATTAATAAATTTTATTCCATTAATTTCTTTAAATAATTCAAATCTATGGTTTAAACCTTTAAATCTCTTTAATGATTTAAAAATTGATTTGTCGTTTAATCCAAGGTATGATGCCAATGTAGCTACGCCAATAAAATTAGATATATTATGAATACCTAAAAGAGAACACTCATTAATATTTAACTCAAATGAAGAATTAGAGGATTTAATTTTATTTTCATATAAGAAGTATTTGCTAAACTCTTTTTCTAATGAAAATGAAGTAAACTTTTTATTAATGTCCAAAAATTTTTCTCTTAAGATTTCATTATCATAATTATAAATAATTAAATCGTTATCATTCATATTTCTAGTTAATTTCATTTTTGAATTTATGTAATCCTCAAAATTTTTATATCTATCTTGATGGTCATTTGAAATATTTAAAATCAATGCTATATAAGGTTTCAAAGAGTTAGTATCGTCAATTTGAAAACTAGATAGCTCAAGAATACAATAGTCAATTTCTACATTATCTTTATTTTTTTTCTTAAAAACAGTTTCTGATAATGGATTCCCTATATTGCCACTTTTAATAACATTAAAATCATTTTTGAGAACTTCATATAAACACGTTACAGTCGTTGTCTTACCATTTGTTCCAGTTACAGCTATAATTTTAAAATCTGATAATCTATGTGCAAATTCAATTTCACTTATTACTGGTAATTTTTTCTCAAGCAATTTTTTTATAATTTGAATATTATTTGAAATTCCAGGAGATTTTATTATCAAATCAGTATTAAGAATTTTGTTTGAATGTGAACCTAATTCGACATCAACACCTAAGCTTTTTAACTCTTCCACAAAAAAATTATTTACATTTGAACTAGCATCAGAAATAAAAACATTTGCACCTAAAGAGTGGGCTAGTTTAGCGGCCCAGTAACCACTCACTCCCAATCCCAAAATCCCAATATTTTTATTTTTATAATTCATTAATTAATTTCAGCCTTTAATTCAATTCTTGCGCCTTTTTCAATCTTCTCTCCATGAGGAATTGATTGGTAGATGATCAGGCCATTTCCAGATACTATTTTTGGAGAGAATCCTTTTTTTGCCAGTGTCATAAATGCACTATTCACTGTTTTTCCTATCACATTTGGCATTTGTATCATTTCAATTTTCTTCGTTTTTTTATTATTCTTTAGAAGTAAAACTGGTTCATTTTTTTTGCTTTTTGATTTTTTGTATGACTTATTTTTTGTTATGTCTGGATCAATATTTATAATTCGTTTCATTACAGAACTGAATACTGGTGCTGCTGAGATTGACCCCCAATGATAATTACTTGATGCAGATGCACCATCAATGATAATTAAAGCTAACAATTGAGGATTTTCTTTTGGAAAAAACCCTACAAAACTTGATATAAATTCCGAATCAGAGTATTCGCCGTTTATTATTTTTTTAGAAGTACCTGTCTTTCCTGAAACATTCCAACCATCTAATTTAGCTTTACTTCCACTTCCTACTTCAACAGTATATGCTAACATATCTTTTAATATTTCAGCATCAGATTGAGATAAAATTCTTTTTCTAATTCTTTGTTCATTCTTTAAAATTGTATTATCACTTTTTTTAACTTCTTTTATCATATATGGTTTCAATAAAAAACCCCCATTAGCTATAGCAGAATAGGCCATTGCAATTTGTATTGGAGTTGCAGTCAATTCATATCCAAGAGGAAAGCTATGCATTGAAGATTGGCTCCAATTTTTTGTTTCGTAAATGATACCAGATTCTTCTCCGTTTGAGCTCAAACCAGTTTTTGAACCAAAGCCAAATTCTTTTGCTTGATTGTATAGCTTTTTAGCTCCTAATGATTCAGCAATTTTAATAGTACCGATATTACTGGAGTATGCTAATATTTCTTTAACTGTTAGTACTGAATGCGGCACAGAATCTTCAACTATTTTTATGTTATGAAAATTATACGGACCTTCTACATTATATTCATCAGAAGGATTAATATCATTTTTTAGTGCTGCAGCAATAGTAATAACTTTAAATGTTGAACCAGGCTCAATTGTATCGAGTAGTAATCTATTTTTTTGATTTTCTATTTCATAATCTTTTGGATTGTTTGGATCAAAATCCGGTACACTTACCATGGAAACTATTTCTCCGTTCTGTGGATTAACAATTATACCCATCGCTGAAGATGCGCCAGTCTTTTCAACTTGGTCAATTAATTCTTCCCTCATAATAGCTTGATATTCTTTATTTAATGTTAAGTAAATATCAGAACCATTTTCAGGAGCTTCATTATTAATTGTTGGATCGGAAATACGTTTTCCATATCCATTTCTCTTAAAAATTCTTGAACTAGTCTTTGGTTCTAGATATTTATTGTATTGAGATTCAAGACCAGCTATTCCAACATCATCCACGTTCGTAAATCCAACAAGCTGACCGAATAAATTTTCTTCTGGATAATATCTTTTATAATCTTGATTGATAATCAATGCATCTGCATATACAGATTTTAATTCTCGACAATTTTTAATAGTTTTTCTTTCTAACAGGATGTAAGACTTTGAAACATTAAATTTTGAATCATAAATATCAATATTTGTACCTGTACATTCTGATAAATCTTTCAGGAATTCTACCTTATTTTCTATTCTTTTTGGATGAACTCCAATATTATAAAAGGTTAAATTCTGGGTAATATTTTTTCCATTGATATCATAAAAATTTCCTCTTTTTCCTTTTACAATCTCTGTTTTAATACCTTGAGGATTATCTATTCTATTTGTTACCTGAATTGTAAACAGCTTAAATACAAAAACTGCCCATATACAAATCAAGAAATAACTTACTACTCTTATTCTAGTTTTAAATTTTAAATAATTCTTAGTCATTACTTATTTTTACTATTAATGTTTCGGGTTTACTTGCTATAAGTCCAATTTTTTTAGCTTTTTTTGAAATGACATCTGCACGCTTCATTTTTTCAACAGAATTTATTTTTAAAGTAAGATTCTCGTTCAATTGATTTAAAGTCTTCTTATTGAATTCAATACTGGCTTGGGTTTTATCAATTTCAATGAATGCTGCTAAGTACAATCCTATTGTTAAAACAGTCATTAAAAACATCAAAGACCACTTAATGTTTTCACGCTTAGCAATTTCTGCTTTTGTTAACCTCTTTTTTCTAGCCAATTTTTTCACCAACTCTCATTTTTGCACTTCTTGACCTTTTATTAATCGATATTTCTTCCTGTGAAGGAATCATTGGTTTCTTTGTAAGAACTTTTAGTGTCTTATTTAACTTTAGCTCTCTAAACTTGTGCTTCACCATACGATCTTCCATTGAATGATAACTAATAATTACTATTCTTCCCTCAGGCTTAAGAAAGTTCGTAAAATTTTCTAAAAACAACTCAAGATGATCTAATTCATCATTTGTTTTTATTCTTAATGCCTGAAATATTCTTGAATATGTTTTTAGTCGATATTTATATGCAGTTTTCTTGCTAATGATTTTTACAATACTCTCAGCATTAATTTCTTCTTTTGATTCTTTTATTGCTCTTGCAATTCGAAAAGAATTTCTTTCTTCACCAAACTCATTAAAAATATTTGTTAATTCTCTAATAGACGAATTTTCAATTATTTCTTGTGCTGTCAAACCCTCATCTGTATCATCAAATCTCATATCAAGAAATGAATCAAACTTATGTGAAAATCCTCTTTGATTATCTTCAAGCTGAAATGAAGAAAGACCTAAATCTAAAAGCATTCCATCAACTTTTTCAATTCCAAGCTTAGAAAAAGTACTCGCAAGACTTGTGTAACTTGAATGGACTAATTCAAAATTACTAAAATGACTTAATCTTTTTCTAGCAATTTTTATTGAATTTGAATCTCTATCAAAACCTATTAAAAACCCTTGATTTATTTCTTTAAGGATTTCTATTGAATGGCCGCCAAGACCTAAGGTTCCATCAACATAACTTCCATTTTTTTTGATATTTAAATTATTAATTGACTCCGTCAGCATAACTGGATAATGGCTATAGCTTTTTGACGGAACTAGTGTCATCAGATATTGACTCTCTTTGAAAGCTCTTCATAGGATTCTTCATTAATAGTATGTTCAGAATCTATTCGCTGAAGAGTTTTAGTATCCCAAATTTCAATTTTATTTAAAACGCCTATTATAGTAATATCTTTTAAAATTGCTGCATACTCGATTAAGCTTTTTGTTAAAATCAACCTTCCTTGATCGTCTGCAGTTACAATCTTTGCATGTCTGAGGTGATTTCTTAGAAAAGTTCGATTAGTTTTTGAAAGAGATGATAATTGATTAAGCTCTTGTTTAATTTTTTCCCATTCACCCATTGGATACACCCAAATACAACTGTCAATACCTCTTGTTATAACGAATGTATTTTTATCTGAACTAGTTAGTTGTTTTCTAAAAATAGAAGGGATATTGATTCTTTTTTTTGAATCAATAACAAAATCATGTTCTCCTGTAAATGTATATTGGCTACGCATAATAAACGTGAATTAAGGGAAATTAACCCACAATTCACCACTTATCTTAAGGTATATGCAGTATCTATGTCAATAAATTTGTTACAATTTGATTAAAAAATTCATATGAAAAAAATTAAAGAAACTAAAAATTTAGATAATAATTTAGATATCGATTTAAAAACTATCTTTTT
>Ga0222716_10000290_pt1 | contig 41800 bp, 28 predicted proteins | sample C33_13DmetaG_FD_165044 | JGI IMG/M metagenome (GOLD analysis project Ga0222716, IMG submission 165044) | Estuarine water microbial communities from San Francisco Bay, California, United States - C33_13D | ecosystem: Environmental > Aquatic > Marine > Unclassified | place: USA: California... | reverse complement strand
GATGGTGATTTCAAAACAAAAAAATATAGCAGATGGGCGGCGGATAAAGAGCGAGAGCGTTTTGCTTTGTTTCTAAACGCAAACAGAGGAGGAACGAGCGTGACAAATCAGCGAGCTTTGATGGATGATGTGGACGATTATGGATTATCGGAGACGTATTTTGTTGGATGTTCGGTTGATTACACCCACCAATACGGCGAAGGATCGAGTTCTTCTTCTTCTTCTTCTTCTTCTTCTTCTCCTCCCGGATACCCTCTCATTGATTCTACCGGTGCAGTTGTTGCGAGAGATGTTCATGTTCAAGAGGATGAACGCAATCACAAACAACCGATAACCTCAGCCGTCGCGTTTGCGTTAGAGCACATGAGAACGAAGAAAACCAGGAAAACAGACGAGAACAACCCCGAGGACTTTTACGAGACCGATAAAACGAAAGAGCTCACCGTGCACGCGTTGTCATCGTACACAAACTCGAAAGCGTCGCCAACAGACGTCGAGAGCGCCTTTGCGTTAGCAGAAACCGATCAAAAAGTGAAACTGAAAATCTTGGAAATCAAAACGGGTTACAACAACTTGAAAGCGTTCAGTTGGGATCCCGACTTGAAGAAAACCGCGCAAGCGCAATACGGGTTCCACTGCGTCGACGCCGCGAGCGAGAATGAGAGCGTGTGCGTCACCACGCACCCGAAAGAAGACGGCGGAGGCGTCGTCGCCCCGCTCTTTGTTTCATCCTTGAAAACATCTTCTTCGTCGGCGTCGAGTAGAATACGAACGACCGATTTGAAACACATCGTAGCCTTGAGCACGTGCAACCAGTTCGGCATCGGAGAAACGAGGTTACCGGTGACGTTGAGCGCAGACGTGAATAGCGATATCATCGTTTTAGTGTAGTAGAACGTTTTAGAGCACAAGTACTATGTAAATGTTCTCTCTTTCGCCTCTCTTTCTCGCGTGTGGTTTCTTCTTTTGTTTTGTTTCTTTGCAAAAAATACTCCTGTCTTCTTGAGAAAAAGAGCACGTTTTTTCCGCGCGTAAGCGTGAGAGTAAGAAGAAGTCAAAGGATGTCTTCTTCTGGAGTGACGACGAGAGCGCAGAAAAGACGGATCGGGGAGAGAGATTTGTGGGATTTGATGGTGAATAACGACGATATTTGTTTGACGAACATAATTCCGAGATTGAATCAAACGGATCTCAAATTCTTGTATGGAGTGAATAGTGAAACGAGAAAGTTGATTAAGAGATCGTCTCGCGCAAGTGATTTGAAGGAGACGTTTAAAGTGAGAGAGATGTTGTCGATATCGACTTTGGAAGTTGCGTGGGAGAATAGGGAGAATCGATCGTTGTGGCCGAGTTGGTGGAACGAAATAGATTTCTGCTGGCAAGTTGCTTGGACGAATAAACTCGAGTTACTCAAGTGGGCGCGAGAGGAGAAAAAGTGTGATTGGGATGAGAGGACGATTAGAACGGCCGCAGTACAAGGTAATCTGGAAATGGTAAAGTATTGCGTTGCAAATGAGTGTCCTATCGATGTGGAGGCGTGTGCATTTGCTGCCGAAAACGGTCATCTCGAGTGCCTCAAATACTTACGCGAAGAAGCCAAAGCGCCTTGGGATTTGGGCACTGCCATTTGGGCGGCTGCAAAAGGTCATCTTCATATACTTGAGTATCTTGTTGAGCGTAAGTATGATCAATTTGACGAGTATGCGTGTGCGTGGGCAGCCGCGAACGGTCACTTAGACTGTTTGAAGTACTTGCACGAAACCGCCAAAGCGCCGTGGGACTATAGGGCGGTACGAAAAGCGCACAAATACAACGAAACCGAATGTTTACAATACCTCCTCGACAACAACTGTCCTCTCCCTCAAGGCTGGTCGTACGCGCACGGAGGGTTACACGTGCCAGAGTCATTGTCATCATCATCATCATAAACACATATACACGTACTTAGATTTGTTTTAATACGCGTAAGCAAAAAGACTAAGAAGAGACAACTTTTTTATTTCAACTCGTATCTTGCATGAGCAAATCTCGTTACAAAATCCACTTTTGTTGAGGGAAGAAGAAGAAGAAACATGTCGTCGTCCTTCCCCCAGCGGGGGAAAGGGAAACCCCCTTTTTCACCCCCTCCTCCTCCTCCGAAAATAACGCACTCGACCACCACGAACTCCATGTCCATGTCCGTGGGCCAAGGCGAGGAAGAAGACGAGTTGGTCTCTAAAAAATCCGCCCCTTCAACCATCGCTTTTGGGAATAAAAATCTCACTTATTCAAGCGGGGTGCACCGGTCGCCGTCGACGGAGAAGTTATCGATGAATAATCACAACAACAAACGCCCGCGAGCGTCCATGGACGGTTTTCCGATGGAGGACGATTGTCACCCGAGAACTTTAAACTCGAAGCGGTTTCTCTCGGACGCCATGGCGAACGAATTAGGATGGAAATGGAGCTTAGAAGAAACCAATGGAAACAACAACACCCAACAGACGGAAACGACGACGACGACGACGAGTCTTTCGATGGACGGGAACCAATCGAGACGACAATCGATGGATTTAGATACGACAAGTCACAGCAGGGAAAATAATAACACGATCATCATTAGCCCATCTTCGATGCACGGCAACAACAATAACGCTACCGCGAACGCGTTGAGAAGGACCGTGAGCGCATCGGACGTGAGCGGGGAAGACTCGTTGCTCAACAACGGTGGAGGGAGCATGGACTTGCTTCGAAGACGCGCGATGAAGTACGCTCAGGAGCAAAAGAATTTAAAAGAATTTCATTTTCCTAAGGCATTGGAAGTCGTAGTCGCAGATCAAGAAGTAGACGAAGAGAAAGAGAAAAGCAATAGTAATAATAGTAATCCTACCACGCCGAGGAACGACGACAACGTGTTAGAAGAAGTCGCTCCGGCGAGTTTCTATCCAGCCAGTCCGTCGGACCAATCGCCGTTGATGACAAATTTGAGAAAAGCGGCGTTGTTGAGATCGCTCTCGAGAGGTAAGCAACAACAACAACAGCAGCAGCAGCGGCGGCACGGTGGTAGCAAGTAGTTTTTATAGTGTACGTAGTAGTAAAAAAATTAGAACACGAACGAAAAGCGACGCTCATCCATCCAAAATGCACCTCTCGCGGTGCCAGGCACCGCTTTTGGCAAAAAAAGTATTCCATACCAGAATCGAACTGGTGACCTTCCGCGCATTGCTTGACGTTTTGTTAAGCGGACGTTATAACCAACTAAACCAACGGAACCGTTGTTAATACTCATGGTAGGGTTCACAAAAATATGTAATAAGACAAGCACAAAAAATTAATTTAGGGTTTTGTTTTTGTCTTTCGTTTTGTGAAAACGCTTCGATTTTGTGGAAACGAGAAAAAGTTTCATCGTCCTCTTCACTTCTCCTCTCTCCTAAAGGTAGCGCACACACGCGCGCGAGCGCACACACACGCGCGCATTCGTTTTCATCATCGTTGTTTGTTTGCTCAACGACGATTTACGCGATGGCAGCGACTTTTGTGTCGCCTCCTCCTTTCGCTCCGTCAAACACCAACCGAAAAACATCCAACGCATCATCGCGTCATCATCGATCTGCTAAAAACGTGAACGAAGAAGAAGTCAAAAACGCATCATCCTTTCTGATGAAGCTGGCTGGATTATATAAAAGAGATGACGAAAACGATAAAGATGATGATGTTCACGATGATGATGATGATACCAAGAAGGAGAAGAAGAAGAAGAACATCAATTCTTTTTCCTCGGAGGAGGAGGAGGAGGACACGGAGGTAAACGAAAACGCTTATTCTTCCTCTTCCGAAGATCAAGAGGAAGAAAAAAAAAAGAATACAAAAACATTTTCACGAGTTGTTGTCAATCCGCCGATGCCGCCGGGTAAACCGCCGTGTTTATCATCATCAACATCATCATCATCGAAAGATTTGATGGCGAAACTGTTTGAAAAGGAAGAAGACCAAAGGTCAAAAATGTCTTCTCCTCCTTCTTCTTCTTTATCGTACGTTTCGGTCGTGGAGAAAGAGCAGAAGGAGATGGAGAAACTCTTGATGCAAAAAGAACTCGACGAGTTGAAAGAAAGGTGCGCGAGGTTGGAAAGCGCGTTAGAGAATGTGCTCAATAATAATAACAACAATAACAATAAAACTTCAAAAAGAACGCCTCCGGCTACGCCGCCGCCATCTCATTTACATCCGGGTCTCTCTGGTACGAAAACCATCCGCTCGACGGGGTCGACAAAGAAAAAGGCGTCTTCATCATTTTCTCCAAAAAATGAAAAGGATGATATCAAGAAGCGCGTTCAACCGACCAAGAAGTTAACCGCCCTGTCGTCGCCGGAAATTCTTCAGACCAGACAGAGCTTGAACATGCTCGCGTTCGAGTGCGAAGTGTAGAATCATCGTCGCACTCTTCTTGTAATACTATTACCAAAACTATTTTCTTCTCTACTAATACACATCAATTAAAATTATTATTATTATTGTTAATCAAACACCGGCTCCGAGTCGAATCCGTTCTCTTTCAGCGCTTGCACAAACTCTGGTATCTTCCCCATCGCTTCAACCGCCGACGCGCACCCTTTTACGCTCACCGTGACGAACTTTGTCTCCAAATCGATCGAAATCTCTCCTTTCACAGAGGAGGAGGAGGCGAAAGAATCGCTACTTTCCAACGCGTTCGTGACGGATTCCGCGCATCCTTCGCACATCATATCCGGTACTTTCAGGATAACTTTTATTGTTTCTTCATCATCATCGCCATTTCCCGTCGTTCCCGCCGCTGATGTTACTTTTACTCGTACCCGTTGTCTCCTAAAACCGTCGTTGATGATTCTCTTGGTGTTGCTCTTCTTCTCATTACTAGTATTAAAATTATTATTATTCTGTCGTCGCCCGTGACGTCGTCCAACTCGTTCAACGGAAACGTTCGCTCTGAACCCTTTCTGACCGCAGCAGGTTTTGAAAGAAGCGCTCATGTTTTGCTTGCGTATTTGTTACGTATTCGTGCGCATGCGTAAAAAGTGATGAATTTTGGAGAGAAAAGTTCCCCAAAATTCTCCATTCTCTCTCTCTCTCTTTCGTACGCGCGCATGAACGCGAGAGATAAAGTCGTCCACTCGAAAACGTGATATGTCTCCTTCCACCTCTCCTCCTTTTTTCACTCCGAAAAATAAACGACGATTGAAACTGTTACTCGTCGTAAAACTTCTGATCGTGATTCTTTATTTCGTTCTCCGTTCCGTCTACTCCGACGGCGACCACGAGAAAGAAATCGAAAAGTTGGAACAGATGCTGAGGGAAAACACGAACGAAGAAAACGAGTGGAAGGAAGATTTGAAAGAAGTGATGGAGCACATGGAAGAAGAAGGAGGAGAAGAAGACGAAAGTAAAGCATCATCATCATCCGCGACGACGACGTATGCGAGAGGGAGAAACGAAGATGAAAAACCGGTTGAAGTGAATAAGTGCTTTCCGGTGTTGCAACACAACCGAGACGCGAGCTGGGGACGGTACGCAGATTTCGACTTTGACAGGAGCAACAACGATGAAGAGGACGACCAAAAAGAAAAAGAAAATAAAGAGGTGCAGTTGTTTCGAAAGGTTTTGGAGAAAGTGAGCGGGAAAGAACCGGAGGAGTGCGTGGACACGTCCGCGTATCAACGAGAAAACACGGGTTTTCTGAAAGGGTCGTGCGCGTTGGTTTTTCCAACCGGGCACTTATCCGTCGGTGGCGCTGGGATGCAAATAGAAGCGCACGATTGGGTTATTCGATTGAATGGGCACAACGCGCCGAAAAAGTTTAGTCGAGACGCGAAAGATATGGGATCGAGAACGGACGTGAGAGCCATCACCGCGGCTTTGGTGAACATCGGGTTAGATCATTCGATTTCGTACGCGAAGAATCAGGAAAACTGGTTGATGTTTTCCACGTGTTCGCACAGAAGTCCTCAGCCGTGGTGCGTGAAGTTGAACCAAAAGTTGAAACATAAACCGGTGAAATCGTTGAGATTTATTAAAGGCGAATCGCACCGCGGCGTCGTGTGTTTAAAGAAACTCACAAAAGAAACGCACGGAGCGAAACACAAGTACGATAAAACGCCGACGACGGGCTTTTCCACTCTGTTGTATTTAACTCGACAGTGCGATTGCGTGACTGTGTTTGGTTTATGCAACACGACCAATTGCGGTCACGCGTTGGCATGGTCCGGTCATTCCGACCGAAGCGGGTGGAAAGATCCGGTGCATAACTTCAACATCGAACACATCGCCGCCGCCGTCATCGCCAAAAAACTTCCGAATAAAGTCCAGCTCTGGGTCTCGCATAAAGGCATGCGAAAAGAACCGCACAAGGCGTTTTCTGCGATCGCTGAGAAAGTCAAAGGTGTGTTTAGTGGCGTCCGAGAGGATGACTTTAGTTGATGTAGTCGTAGAAATTAGTGAAAGTAGTTTTTAGTTAAAAAAGGTCGAGTTTTATGCAAAAAATACGAGCGTGTCGATGCAACGAGATACAAAAAATACTTTACTTTTGTGCGCGTTTGCTGCATTCTCGGATCATCATTGAAACCAAATCATGCTGCAAACGCGTTGTTGTTTAAGACGAACAAACGATTTTGCCTCGTCCTCACTCCTCGTTGCACTCTTAGCAATCGCGGCTTGTGCATCCTCGTTCGTCACCCCGGCTCTTGCGGGAGGTTTGGGAAGAGAAAGAAGGTGCCCGCCTGTTCCAACGGTTTCAGACGTAAGCATCGAAGCGTACGCCTCGAAACCTTGGTACGTCCAAGCGCAACTTCCAAACAGGTATCAACCCGTTGAAAACCTTTTCTGCGTGAGAGCGGTGTATACCGTGACGTCTCCGACGACGTTGGACGTGTTTAATTTTGCTCGAAAAGGTTCGGTGGAAGGTGAGCCTTCCAACGAAGATATGGTCTTGAACGCGTTCATACCCGACGTCGACGTCAAAAGTAAACTGAAGGTCGGTCCGAAATTCGTGCCGAGAGCACTATACGGCGATTATTGGATCGTCGCGTACGAAGAAGAAGAGGGGTGGGCCATTATTTCTGGAGGTCAACCTACGATTTTTGTTTCCGACGGTTTGTGCACCACGGAAAGCGCCAATAACGTGCGCAACCAAGGTGGCTTGTGGCTGTTTACGAGAGAGAAGGAGGTTTCCGAGGAACTCGTCGAAACGATGAAGAAAAAAGCGAACGCGTTGGGCATCGATACGAGCATGTTGGTCACAGTTCAGCAAACAGGATGCGAGTATCCGTAAGCATCTATCCATAAAGCAGATTTGGAGCTATTCAACGTTTTGTACTTACAAAGAACTACCAGTACTACATACAAACATACAAACACTATCTAAAAATCTAACTACCGTACTGTACATATAATATAATTTCTACCACGCTTCGACGAAATACCTCCTCTTGGCTTCTAATTCGGCGATGTATCGAGTCGCGCTTTCTTTGTCCATGCCGCCTTCTTTCGCGCAAACATCTCGAATCGCCTCGCGGACTCGCGCCGGCATATCCTCGGACGACCCGGCGACAAAAATCTTCGCCTCGCAGCGAGAGATTAAATCCCACACTTCCTTCGAAGAGTCGCCTCGAATTTTATCCTGGACGTATACTTTATTCTCCTGCTCTCGGCTGAAAGCAGTGACGACTTTGATGTTGCCTTGAGACCACTTTTCGACGTTTTCCCAATCAGTCTCGTACAAGTTATCCTCCGCTTTTCTTCGACACCCAAAGAACATGAGAATTTTATCGTCAAAGTTGCGACGCGAACATCGTTCCAGTATGAATGAACGAAACGGTGCGGCACCAGTACCTGGTCCAATCAAGATCATAGACCCTGTATGTGAATACGGCAAACCACCGCTCTTGACAACCCTCGCGTAGACAACATCGCTGGTCCTTAATTTCTCCGCCATCCAAGTCGAACACAAACCGGAACGGAGACGTTTTAGAGGCGTTGTCCATTTTGCGACTGCGACGGTAATCGATATTAAATCAACGTGCGTTCCATCGCTATTTTTGTGTTGACTCGGCGAAGATGAGATTGAAAATTGTCTCGGTTTCAATTTTGGCGCCACGTGAAGTAACCACTCCAACGGAAGTTTTACCGAGGTGAACTCCTCGAAAAACTCTTTCACCGACCGTCTCTCGCGTTGGCAGTATTGATAGCAATCCGCGCGTCCTTCCGGGGAGGCAAAATGCTGCAACTTTTCTTTTTCGAGCGGATCTTTGGCAAAATACGCGCACACTTCGAAGAAGTACGATCGAGGCGATGCCGAGAAACAATCGAGAAAGTACGCGACGAGATATTTCGCGCGACAGATGTAACGACTGTTTTTGGATGAAGACCCCGACGATGATACCGACACGACCAAGTTCTCAGCATCCAAGATTGCTCGGTATCCATTATCACCGTCTTTTACGACGATCGAATTCGTGAGCAAATCCAAAACCTCTCGTCCAATAGCAGAGCGCGAACACGGCAAAACTTCCAACACCTCTCCCGGGCTGAAATCGTGCACGTCCGTGTACCTGTTATCCAATTCGATGTGATGTACCTGTCTGACCGCGCTCTCTGAAGTACAACACTCGTTCTTCATCACTTTCAATGCGCGCCAATACGTACCGTTGTTATCGTCGGAGACCTCTTCCGTCGCCATCGAATCCACCGCGCGCATCACCCCTCTTCGCGTTTCCACCGGCGCGTCGTCGTCGTCGTTTACTCCATCCGCACTACCAACACCATCACCATGACCATCGCGAACGACGACGCTCACTTCTACTGGACACACGTCCAACTTATCCTTAAACCCAATAATCTTCTCTCGATAAAACTCACTTCCAAAAATCTTCACGTACAACGTTTCCAACCACTGGTCCAAACCGCCGTCGTACCCGCTAAAATGTTGATCGTCCCCTAACCCTAACTCAATCACGCTTTCGCCTCCTAATTGTTCCAACCGTCGAAATAACTTCTTCGCCACGAAGTTATACTTCTCGTACGAGGAATCTCCCAGACCAAACACCGCGAATTTAAGATTTAACAGAGAGGTTGAGAGAGGTAAATTTTTCTTCAGCAAAAATTTCCAGAATTTTTCGAACGATTTCGGTGGATCGCCCTGACCCATCGTCGAACAGACGAATAAGAGAATGTTTTTGTCTTCTTTCGGTAACTGTCTCGCATCGTACGCATCGATCGATGCGAGCGATATTTTATTTATACTTTGTCTGGAACATTCTCTCGCCACGCGTTCCGCGACGTCCCGGGCGTTTCCAGTTTCTGTCGCGTAGAGTATTTTCATGTTTACTAACATAATGAGGAGGAGGAAATTGGGGATTTCCCCGGTAGGTGATTTTGTGCAAAAGGAATGTGATGAATAATACCAAGAGCGAGGACGACGAGAGACTTTTGCGATTCTTTATTTCACTCTCTCTCTCAAACAATAACACACAAACACTCTCTCTTTCTATATCCAAGAAGAGTTATGATGACTAATGGTTCTAATGGTGTTAATAGCGCGTTTGTTTATGAATGAAGAATGGAAGAAGAAGAAAAATTTCTTCTTTTCCTCCTCACTTTCAAAGGACGACGGAAACACCTAATAAGAAGAAGAAGAAGATGAACGAACAAGTGTTCGTGACGACAAGCGATGCTAAAACGATTAAAGCTATTTCCGTGGATTTAGAAACGTTTGCGGTGAGCGATGTGTTGTCCTCTTTAATGGGTGATAGTGATGATGGTCGAAACCTGGAGGGGATCAATTTGCGCTCAACGCGTACCGGGCAATTGTTTCCAATTTCATTTTCCAACAAGAACAACAACCATCATCTTCAATCTTCGTCGTCTTTACCATCGTTGCGCCAATTAGGCGTTCAGAACAACGACCACTTTATCCTTCACGTCTCTTTACTCGGCGGTGGCGGCGATGGCGGCGCGACCGGAGCGGAATCCAGATCTGCCTATCTCGAGATGTACAACGACAATCCGTTTGCGAAAAAGAAGGAAACTTTGGGCGGGTTTGTGAGCTTTTCGAGTCAATCGACGGTGAGAGATTTCGATAAGAAAGAAGACGAGCTGTCGAGATATTTCAACTGTTCGCTGACGGAGGAGATGTTAGATTCGACGATCGAGGATGGAATAGTCGTCGATTTGATTGGAAACTTGTACAATAAAGAGGCGGTGTTGAAGTGTTTGCAACGCAAAGCGGTGGAGAAGACGCCGTTGCCGATGAGGATTGAACACGTGACCGGGTTGAAAGCACTGGTGACGTGTAAGTTTCACAAAAAAGAAGAAGAAGCGAAGGAAAAGATGAATAAGAAGAATAAAGACGATGTTCACAAAAAGAATAACAGTTTTCGACCGACGATTGAGAAAGGAGTGTTTTCTTGTCCTCTGACCGGGTTGGATTTCAACGGCAAGACGAAGTTCGTCGTGTTGCGACCGAGCGGCGTCGTCGTCTCTGAAAAAGCCATTCGAGAGGCGAAAGAGAGTTGCGAAGAGATGAACGACGGAGTGAGCTTGAAAGACGCTCCACCATTTATTCCTATTAATCCAACGGGAGATGTTTTGGAGGCTATGAAAGAACAGTTGGAGAAGGAAAACTTGATGAAGAAGGAAAAGAAGGAGAAGAAGAACGCGAAGAAGAAGAAGAACAATAAAGCTGATAATGTGGGTGATAATGACGTAGAAGAAGATAGCACGAACAATAACAATAAAAGAAAGAACGGATGCGACGACGTGAGCGCAGAGCAGGCAAAGAAATCGTTCAAAGCGACCGATCCAAAGCACATGCCGCAAGGCGCCACCGCCTCCGTGTACTCCTCTTTATTCACTTCGAGCACGAAACCGGAAGATCAAAGGAAGGAAACGTTTCTGGCGAGATCCACGCGATTTTAAGTTATAGAGCTTTCGTGATAGTTATTATAGGTACTAGTGTTGTAGATACATGCAGTGTGGATCGGATTTTGATTCATTAGGTTCTAAGTATGGTTAATATTAAAATGTGTGTCTGTGTTGTGTGTTGTTTTTACGTAATTTTTCTTTTTATCTAAACACGATTGAAATCAACGGAACGTCGATATCTTCGCCTTCGGTCGTTTCCGTGGCGGCTATTAAATCAAAGTGCTTTCGTTTCGCTGGGAACGTGATTTTCCCAACCGTTTGTACCAATTCAGAGAGTTTTTGATCCATGCGTTCTTTGTGTCTGGGAAACATGGCGTTGTAAATCAACGCCGGGCCGTAGGAAACAGAATAGCACTCCAATTCCTTGTCCTCGAAGTATTTTAAAAGTTCTCGCACGGTGTAATCTTTCTCGATGATCCATCGCGACCACAAGCTCCACTTTTCGTCTTTGTACGTTTGGAACTTTGGCGCGATTGGTTCAGCCATCGCAAACAACGGCAACGCCAAGTTGGCGAAAGTGTTTCTAAAGCTCTCCAAAGGAGCTTTGTGAATGACTTTGTACAACTCCAAGCAGACTAAACCAGTCGCCATTGCAGTGGTCGTTGCAATAGCTGGAATGATTCTACCAGCGATCAACTTCGCTTGGAGCTTGTCAACTTCAGCAATGTCGTAGTTTCGCGCGCGCATGTTCGACAACCCGGCGATGCATTCCATGTGGAAGTTCGTATCGTCATCCTTTTCAAACTCGATGACGGACAAGCGGTACTCCGCGTCGCCTTTCAAGTCACTTGTACGCACGTTGTTCAATTGCGTGAGCAAATCGTCGATGATTTGATCGTCTTCGACGCCACCCATGCCGTTATCATCGTTGTCGCCTTCTTTCTTGGTCGGATCGGTTTCAATCTTCACGCCGTCTTTCGGTACAAACACTGGGACTTCTACTTTCGCCGCCATCTCGACAACGATTTTATTCATCGCTTTCTCATCTCCTCGAACTTCTGCGGATGGAACACCGACGGTAACGCCGTGTAATTCAGCTTTCAAAATCGCCATGGCTTTGAGCAAATTGACGTGCCCGTCGTCCTTCTCGGAGAAGATGACCGGTTTCGGAAATCGTTTCGGCGCGGACCAGAACGCGTTCCCGGTTGACGTCACGGCGTCTTCGGGAAAGGTGAACGTCAATTGCGCGACTCTATCGTGGAAGTATTCTTGAAATCGTAAGCGCGCCCAGTTGATGCACTCTTGAAATGTCGCGCACCGCGTGTGAATGAGACACTGCGAAATTTTCTCAACGTTTTCGCGCATGCTCGCGTCCGCGTTCGCGCGCGCGTTCGACTCGTATTCGTCCGGTTTGGAAAGGTACGCGTTCGCCTCGGCAGGGGATTTTTCAAACAAGCCTTCGAATTCTGATCGGGCCCAAGTTAAGCAGTGATCGATGTTGTGCGGGAACGAGTGCAAAGTGCACATGGGCGCAGACTTCTCCGGGGGATCTCTGGACGCGCCGTAGTTCTCCGTCAAGTGCGGAACGACCATTTGCGTGTTGCACTTGGTACCTAAGGTTCCAGACTCTAGCAACGGCTTCTCAAAGTATACGCATCGAGAGTCGACGTATAAACGCGCGTTGACGTTATCCAACGCGTTCACGACGACGTCTAAACCACCCCAAAACTCATCGTCAAAGACTTCTTCGGTATCTGGACTCACTCGGTTTTGCAACGCGGTGACATTCAACTTCGAGTTGATTTTCTTTGCCGCATTCGTCGCGCACGTCGATTTCGGTTGTTTAATGTCCCAATCGCGAAACAAGAACTGTCTCGATAAGTTGGACTTTTCTATGATGTCGTCGTCGGTGATGGTGAGTTTACCTTCACCCGAGGCGCCGCAGGAAACGCCCATCAACGCTAGGTTCTTGATGAATTCACATCCTAACGCGCCCGCGCCGACCAAAAAGACATTTTGCTTCTCCATGATCGCCTGCGTAGCTTGTCCAAAACACTGGATTTGACCGTCGTATCGAGAACCAGTCGGTTTCAAATCCGCCTCTTCTAACTTTTCCGGCAACGATTCGCACGAATCAAAATAGAAAAACTGATTCAACGGCGTAAACTTCCCGGTGCACGCTTTGACGACTTCTTGACCGATGATGCCACCAAACATAGCTGCCATGGGCGAAATGTCGCCTCTGCACGTCTTTGCAAACGTCGCGAATAATTTTTCGTCCACTTCTTCGACCGATTTGTACTGCGCGTTGACTTCGTCTTTCGCCAACGCGACGAACGCGACAGCATCCACATCGCTCCCGGGTTGCGGTAACTGACCGCCATTCTTGCTTTTCCACGCCTCTAAGGTTAAAAACATCAAGTGAATTTGCGGCGAGCGCTCCATTTTTGCGAAATCAGACAACAAAAACTCACCCGGTTCTTTCAACGAGTCCGCGAAAGATTTGAATTTCATCTCTTTCGGCAACTTGACTTGCGTGGCGATGCCTCCACCCACGTATTGCGAGAACTTACTCGCGTCGATGTCCAACTCGAACCCGTGCTTTTTGACCGACTTGATCTTCACTCCTTCCTTGATTGAGTTCAACTCGTTCATCCCTTTCACCTCTGAAAATGTGACCAAATCCCCTTCCTCTAACTCGACGCGTTCGTCGTCCGTACACGTAACCAACGCCGGATGCTCGTTGGAAATGGAAGCGATGATGCACGTCTTCGGCTCTTCCCCGTCTTGATCGACAACCGTAAACGAATCCCCGAAATCACAAAACACCGACCCAAACACGCCTTTCGTGTCGCCTTTAATAAACGCCTTGCCTTTCTCTTTGCGTAAAATCTCGTCCCACTTTTCGCAGTCTTGTTGCGAGTGCAACGACGAGTCGCACACGACCACGACGTCGTGCGCCAACAGCACGTCTTCCGTGACATCTTTAGTCATTACCGTCACCACTTCCACGGCTGGATTCAACTCTTGCAGTTTCGCTGCGCACGATTCCGCTCGATTTTTCCCGCAATCTTCCTCAGTCAAATAAAACTGACTCGCCAGATCGCTCATCGTCGCGTCGCAATCATCGCTCAAAGTGACCTTCTTCACCCCGGCTAAGATGACGTTCTTCGCGACTTCCGCGCCTAAGCCGTTCAAACCGGAAATTAATACTTTCGCGCCCACTAATTTTCGAAAGGATTCGCGTCCGTACACGGCCAATTGTCGAGAGTGTAAATCCTCATCGATCTTATTTTCATTCGTATTACTCATCGTCGTGACGACGACGATGTTTTCTTCAACCTTCTTTTTCTTCTTTAAAGCGTCGTCGTCGTGGTTTTTACTACTATCGTTCAAAGATTCTGCCTCTCGTTTTGCTCCACCAGTCATGTATTAATCAATGAGAGAGAGAGAGAGAGAGAGAGGTTTTGATTGGCAAAACGTATATACAACAGATACGAGACGAGAGTCTACAGAACACCTGTGAGGTATTTGAATATTATTTGTGCGATGAAACAAAACAGAAAAAGAAGAAGTGTTTTTCATCAAAAGAGGAGGCAATTTTCGGCACCACTTTCTTTTTATTCTTTTTTTTCTCTCGAAATGTGCTCAAATTTGCAAAAATCAATGTTGGAGGTTGGAAACAGGACACACGCGATGCGTAAATTAAGGATCTAAACCCAATCAAAGAAGCGATGATATATGTTACCACTACTACTGTTGTTGTTGTTTGTTGAAGCATGAGCGAGAAACTGGTGGTCAAAATTCGAACTTGCGCGCGCAGAACGGCGCTGGTGTTTTTTATTTTCTTTGGACGAAGTGACACGTCTCTCCCTCCATCCATAAAGTGAGAAGAGTTTAAAGAGCGAAAAAAAAAGAGTTTGGACTTTGGTGTATTTTTAGGCCCCGGGATAAAATATCCACTCATACACGAGAGCACCACATTAGTATCATCATTATCAGCAGCAGCGGCAGCATGCGATGCTTTTGCTTATCTTGCCGAAGAAGAAGTGACGCCGCCACCGCGAGTGGTGATGATTTTGCGCGATCATCCGTCGAAGAAGTAAAAGAAGACAAAGAAGAAGAAGAAGAAGAAGTGTGGTTCGACGCCAACGAGGTTTTCGTCGAAGAGAAGGAACACAACGGCGGAAGAGAGGCTGCCGCTGCTCCGTTTTCTTCTTCGTTCTCGTCATCGAAACCAGCGTTGTTCAGAGGAGGAGTTTCTAAGTGGACGCATGGACCTTTGCGGTTGGAAAACGCTCTGTCATCGGCGACGATCGATGAAGAGTTACCGATAAACGATACGAGGGGTATTGAAATACGCACAAACGCGTTCGCGGGTAAACTTTTGGTTCGATGTCGAGACGTTCCATCGAGAGAAGGAGATGAAGAAGGCAATGACGTGACGAAGAAGTATTTCGCGAATAAGAAACGCACGTTTCAAACAGTCGTGCAAGGAAGATTTTTACGAAAAGGCATCAAGTGCTCCGAGGTAGTCACCGGGCACGAGTTCGAGAGCCGGTTTCGAAGAATACCCGCGAGATGGCTCGTGTCGACCGCTTTGAAAGTAATTCGAAAACTGACGCCTGGTTTGGAAGCGAATATTACTGGAAATAAGCCTTTCATTTACGCGCCGTTGTGCGCGACTGCGCAGGTTTTGCGAGCAGATGTTCCTGGGGAGGAACCGGACGTGACGACAGCCACCTCGTTCGCGGAAAATACTCGATTATTAGGAAAGGCGTTTGATCGTAGTGAGAGTGCTATTTCATCAAAGCAGAGGAAGAGACTCTTCAACAGTCCAGAGTTTGGTTCTAAATACGAGTTTTTGCCAGAACTCGTGTATACGTTTGATTTTTACCAGCACATTTTCGTTCCGTCGACGTTTGGTCTTCACATAGGACCGATGCTCAACGTAAATTTACTCGGACACTTGCCGGAGTTTGAACCGCCTCAAATTATGGCCAAAATCATACGAGAAAAGAGAGGAAGCACAACAGGAGTTGGGGGAAAAGAAGGAGAGTATCTCTATAGAATAAACATGTATCATGAAAAGATGTTTGATGAAAAGTTTACGAGAGCGTCGTCGCCGGATGTGTTGTTCAATATAGGCGCGCGACACTCTTCGTACGTCGATTCGTTCGCTGTCCGCCTCTCGGAGTTTGTTTCTCATAATAATAGCAATAATAGTAGCAATTGTAACAATGAAAATAAATAACGTTCTATATAGTAAAGTCCCATCCCTCTAAAAAGTCTGTCTGGTCCATCGATAAACTCGGCTCGATCACCTCCTCGCTTCGCTCTCTTCGTAAAATTTTTGCTGGAATTCCTACCGCGACGGAGTTATCCGGAATATCTTGCAGCACAACGCTCCCTGCGCCAATCTTCACGTTCGTACCAACAATCACTGGTCCTAAAATGGTCGCTCCGGCACCTAAAACTACCCCGTCGCCAATTTTCGGGTGCCTATCTCCGTCCGTCGTCCCGGTCCCGCCTAACGTCACGTTGTGTAAGATAGACACGTTATTCCCAACTACCGCGGTTTCCCCAATAACTACCCCAGTCGCGTGATCAATCATAACCCCTTTTCCAATTTTCGCGGCAGGATGCGCATCGACATGAAATGCCTCCGAAACCCTATGCTGCAACAACAACGCCAACGACTGTCTCCCTTTCGACCACAACGAGTGCGCGATTCTTTGCGCTTGCAACGCCTGAAAGCCTTTAAAATACAACAAAATCATCACGTACTTATCGCACGCTGGATCTCTTTCCAACACCGCTTGCATATCTGCAATCGCGCATTGTACCAACTCCGGATCTTCCCGATAACACTTCGAAAACAGCTCCAACAGTTGCGAATCCAACAAGACAGACGACCCGAGTTTGTTCGCCAACACAAACGCCAACGCGTCCGACATCTCCTTATGCGAGAGGATCGTGGAATACAAATACGACGCCAACGCGGGTTCTAATTCAATCTCCATCTTTGCTTCTTCGCATAACTTTTCCCATATCCCGTCTCCCAACAAACATGCCTCGCCTTCTAGCACGTCCTGCTCTATCGCGTCTTCTTTTTTTCTCAACTTTCTCGTAGAACTCGTCGTAGGATTTGTCGCATCACCTCTGCCACTCTCTTTTTTACTCACAATCGTTGGCGAGTCGTTGGATTCTCCCGCCCATTTCTTCGCGGTTTCGTCCTCGGTGAGTTCTGGAAGTTGTTCGAATGAAGAAGAGGACGATTTCTTCTTCCCCGCTCGAATACTAACAACACTACTCTTGTTGTTGTTGTTGTTCTTTTTGTTATTAGTATTATTGAAGCGCTTTAATCCCATTCGATTCTTCCCCGTCGTCAAAAAGGGCAACGAGAACGACGACGACGACGACGACGTCGAACACCCGAACGAACTCCTCGCTCTCATCATCATCGCTTCAAGAGGAGAAAAAGAGCAGCTCAGATAGGATCGCTTTTTCGAGCGAAGACAAAGACAAAGAGGAAGAAGAAAGAGATACAACACACACGACGTTTAACAACGTTTATTTATCTTTGTGTGAAGTGTAAAATGACGAATTTTTCCTCTTTTTGTGCAAAAAAGGCAGCCTTTTTTTTTGGCAGGTGTTTTTGGCGGCTCGAAAATGCGTCATTCATCACTCTAAAGCAAGAGCGGATATATAAAGGAGCATCTCACTCACATCTGTCTTGTATCGTTAGTATAACATCGAGATCATCGATAAACGACGAGTACTGCTCATAATAGAGGAAAGAGCTCGTTTGTATACGCGCGAAGTTTTAACGAAGATGGCAGAAGTAGAAAACAACGTTACTAATGTCGCCCCGGAGGAAGAACAGGAACAAAATCAAGGGAAAAAAGGACGGTACCGACGCGAGAAACCGTGGGACCACGCCGGGATCGATCACTGGGACGTGCCAAAGTTCACGAAAGAAGATAACCCGCACGGATTGTTGGACGAATCCTCGTTCGCGACTTTGTTCCCGAAATACAGGGAGAAGTATTTGAGAGACGTGTGGCCGTCGATAACGAAAGCTTTGAAAGATGTCGGCGTCGGGTGCGAGTTGAATTTAGTGGAAGGGTCGATGACGGTGCGGACGACGAGGAAGACGTGGGATCCGTACATTATCATCAAAGCGAGAGATTTGATTAAACTTTTATCTCGATCGGTTCCTGCTCCGCAGGCGTTGAAAGTTCTGAGCGATGACACGCAGTGCGACGTGATTAAGATTGGAGGTTTAGTGAGAAATAAAGAACGGTTCGTGAAACGAAGACAGCGTTTGGTCGGCCCGAACGGCTCGACGTTGAAAGCGATTGAGATGTTAACGGATTGTTACGTGTTGATTCAAGGGAACACGGTGAGCGCGATGGGGTCGTTTAAAGGTTTGAAAACGTGCAGGAAGATTGTCGAAGATGCGATGAAGAACGTCCATCCGATTTATCACATCAAAGAGTTGATGATTAAGAGAGAGTTGGAGAAAGATCCCGAGTTGAAAAATCAAAGCTGGGATCGATTTTTACCAAAGTTTAAGAAGAAGAACGTGAAGAGAAAGAAACCAGAGTACGTGAAGGAGAAGAAAGCGAGAAGTGTCTTTCCGCCGGCGCAAATGCCTTCGAAGATTGATTTACAGATTGAATCCGGGGAGTACTTCTTATCGCAAGAGGCGAAGCAGATGAAGAAAGCGCAAGAGAAGTTGGAGAAGCAAAAAGAAGGCATCGAGAAGAACAAGAGAAGGAGAGAGGAGGCATTCATCGCGCCGAAGGAGGATTTGATGCGAGAGGAGGATTTGAAGAAGAAGAAGAAAGACAAAAAAAAGGATAAGAAGGACAAGAAAAAGTCGTCGAAGAAGGACGACGACGACGAAAGCACCTTAGACGCAGTCAAGCGCTTGAAGAAAGACGCTTCGGAGAAGAAGAAAAAGAAAAGCAAAGAGGACGAAGGCGACGAGAAGTACATGATGTAAAGAATTTATTCGTGTGCGCTCGCTCGTTGCTACTGTCGCTGCTGCTTAGTGTATCTCTAAATGTAACTACTACTACTACTACTACTACTAATTACTTCTTAATCCATGTCTTCGAACAAATCTTCCTCGTTTTCTTCTTCCTCCTCCTCTTGTTGTTGTTCTTGTTTTTCTTTTTCGTTCTCTTTATCCGCTTCTTCTTTTCGTCTTTCTTTCAATTGCTTCTCAGCCGAAGCCATTGCAGGTGAGATCTTCTTCTCAACGACTGTTTCAGACGACGGCCAAACGGTCTCGGATGGTTTTGGTTGCGTCAAGGGAACCTCTTCATCGTCTTCCTTTTCGTCGTCGTCCGTATCTTCGATGAGTACGATTGCCGCATCACCACCGTCGACATCGGCGGCAGCTTTCTTCGCGCCCTCGTCGTCTTCGTCGTCTTTTGGCTCTTGGATGGTAGGAAGAGCTGTTGTTTCTTTCTTCTCCTCTTCGTCCACGAGTTCATCTCGACTGATTAATTTAAACGACGTTTTGATTCTCTTCGCAGCGTTTTCGGCGTCCGGAAGTTGACCGATGGCTGAATTTCTCGGCAAATGTTTATACTTCTCCGCGAAGTATTCGTCCGCTCCGGGCAACGAGTGCGACTTTTTTACCGTTTTAAACGCAGTATCCGGATCCAAAGCTTTTTCAGCCAACATTTGGCTCATTCGCAACAAATTCGGGTTAGCCATTTCCCACGGTCGCATCACGCGGATCTTTTTCTTCGCTTTTTCAACTAAGCCTTTCACAGAAACGCCCTTTCGCGTGTTTGCGTTTTCGCTCGGCGGCAAAGTCATGGAATCGATTAGACTTCCGACGATGTTCAATCTGTGTTGATCGATTTTTGGTAACTCTTCCAACTCTTCGTTCTCTCGAAACACTTGGTCCGCTCGCCAATCTTCCGCGTACGGTAACGGTGAAAATAAGAGAAAATCGCCCTCGGGAAGGAATTTAGGCGTCAATGCGCCAAAGTGTATCCCGCTACCTTCTCTAAAACACGCGCGGCACAATGCGCACTTACCTTTCTTATCCAACGCTCTCGCAAACGCCGACAACGCTTGACACGCTTTCTGATATTCATCCGTATGTATCCCAGCCTTTTCGTCTTCCGTCAATTCCGGCCACGCGCAAAACATCATCGGCTCTTCCGTGGTCAACCAAAAAGGCACATACTTCAAATCGACGGTGCCTATAATTTCTACTCCTTTCTTCATTTTCTCTGCTCCGAACTGTCGCTCCACGGACTCGTCCATCGGTATGCTTTGCTTTCCGTACTTGTAACACCGAACCCGTTGCTCTGCGGGGATCTCGTCGCCGTCAATCTTTGAAATGTTCTTATATTGCACATCTCGCAACAAATCTTGGCCTTCAAACGCGCCGTACGGTTTCATCGTTTCCGCAGTTGCCTCCATGGTTTGCTTGTACGCCCAAATTGGAATGGATAAATACGACTCTTTCCCAAGTTTACCGAACGATAAGTTCCCGCGAAACGTCGTCGTTGGCGTTTTTGTGCGCATGAGTCTTCCTATAATCGCATCCATCGCCGGTTCGATTTGGCCGTTGGTTTGTTTAACCATCTCGGCGAGAAGTTTCACTACTTTTACTTTCGGTTCGTTCGTATTGGTATTCGTAGAAGTATCTCCTATTCGCTTCTGTTGTTCTTCTTCTTCTTCTTTCCCACTACTATCGACAATCCCGACGCCGACGCTCAACGTGATCTCCTTCTCCTTCATAACGCGCACCAAGTCTCTCGCGAACTCGTTCTCATCCAGCGAGCCTTCGCCCAACGCGTCTTCCGCGCACGGCGAGAGCAACAAAATCTCGTTTGCAATCTTCGCCGTTTTCCCTTGCATCGCTTCCATTCTTTGCGCGAGGATATCGCACGCGATTGTCAACGCGTCTAAAATATCGCCTCTGTGTTCGTACTTTTTGTTCTCCTTCGTTTTGTTCTTCGTTTTTGTGTTTACATCTTCTTCCTCGTCTTCGTCGAATTCTCGCGCTCGGTCTTCGACTTCTTTCGAATACTCCATCGACGAGTGGACTTTTAATTCACCGAGCACTTCCACGTTTGCGTAATATTTATCTTCGTCATCTTCGTCGTCGTTATTCTCTTCGTCGTACAATCTGTTTCTCGTCTCAGAACTCCCGATAAAAACAACCACCACTTCGTCCGTTTTCTTGTGCAAATGAAGACTGGCGACGATTTTACTCGCCGTGACGACGGAGACGAATCGAGATCGGTTCGACGCGTGGCCGATGGCCCCGATGTCCACTAAGAGTACTAAGCGTTTTTTCCTCGGCGGTGCCATTTCAATCAATAATAATACTCCTCCTCTTCTTCCTACAAAAGTTTTGCACTCCGAGCGTGTTTTTAAAATCTGACGATGTAAAAAGAGCTGAAGAAGAAGAAGAAGAAAATTTTCTCTTCTTCGGTGATGAGGTGAAGGGACTGATGTACTTTTTCGGGGTACTGGTATGTATGTATGTATGTACACTGTTGGTCCTATGATGAAAGAGCTAATGTTGAGTACGCATGTGGTATTTCAAACCAGCAGAATGACGATATCTCTTCTTGCACACGTCGCACTCGTACGGTTTCTCGTTCGTGTGAATACGCATGTGGGTTTTCAAATCACTAGATGTACGAAAACGCTTCTCGCACACATCGCATTCGTACGGTTTCTCGTTCGTGTGAATACGCATATGCTTTGTCAAATTACTAGATTGACTAAAACGCTTCTCGCACACATCGCACTCATACGGTTTCTCGTTCGTGTGAATACGCATGTGGGCTTTCAAACTACTAGATTGAGTAAAACGCTTCTCGCACACATCGCACTCGTGCCCCCCTCTCTTTCTCTTCACTCCTTTAGCAATAATAGCAGTTTCTTCTTTCCTCATCTGATGATTCTGTTCCACACCATCGTCACACGGCACGCACATGAGCATCCTCCGCAATCGCTCCACGTCTTCGTCTCCTTCTTCTTCTTCTCTCGCACCACCACTCGTTTTCGTAACCACCACCACCGTCTTTACGTTTTCCGCGCGCTTCGGATGTTTGTTCTTCCGTCTGCTATTCGTCATTTTGGACGAGGATTCTTCTGAAGCGAAAGACGAAAATCTCTCTCTTTTTGAAAGAAGGACTCTTTTTGGTCAATCAAGGGAGGACTTACTCAACCCTAATTTTTACCATTGGAAGCAAAACCACCTTTTTGTCTTCCTCTCTTCACTTCTCTTTCCTCGTAACTACATAAGAGGGGAATACGAGAGAAAAAGGAGTGAAGAATGAGAGGAGGAGAGTTTTACTGCGTACTGTTCTAGTCTAAGAAGAAGAAGAAGAAGAAGAAGAAGAAGAATGGTATCAAAAGGAGGAGGCACTTCTTTGCCGTATTACACCGGGAAGAGGTACTACAACGCCGACGGGACTTCTGTGATACTCTCGAGGAAGAGAAAACAAAAACCCGGCTTCGGCACGTGGTGCTTAGCCATTGCGCTCGGTTTTGTCATACTACTCGTGTTGAAAGCGAACGGCGACGACGACGCGAAGACGATTTTACGGAGAGATGACTCGGACGTGTGGGTGGAGATACACCCGGACTTGTCGGAGAAGAACACCATGCACAGAGAGTTGCACAAACGGTTTCATCCGCACGCGGAAATCAGAGGGAAGAAGCAATGGATCGTCAGTGGGAAACACGGCGACGGGTACGCGCACATGGCAATGGCAACCGTGATGGCGAACGGGACAGTGTTAGTGGCGTTTCAAACGAGTAAGGAAGGTGAAGGGAAACCGGACCAACACATCGCGTTCGCGTACGGAGAGAGAAAATCAGAGGACAAGATTAGTTTCGGTAAAGTCGTGAGAGCGCCGACGGCGGGAGGAGGAGGTCCCGGGTCGAGCGAGTTAGGAGTGGTGTGGTCGCCGGTGTTGCACACGTGCGCGGAAACTGGGAAAACGTTTTTGTTTTACTCGCAGTCGACGAAGAATTGTCGAGCACCTGGAGGGGACGTCAAGGTTATCGTGCTGGATCCCGAGACCCAGAAATGGTCGGCGCCGGAGACCATATTACCGTATTCCAAAGGGAACATTAATAAAGTGATTGCTAATACGGTGACGGTGACGAGAGACCAAAAGACGTGGATATTACCATTTTGGAGAGAGAGAGGTAGATGCGACAACACGGAAGTGTCTCCATCGGCTGGGGTGTTGATTTCAAAAGATAAAGGGAAGACTTGGAAAGCGCACGGGTCGATTACGTTGCCAAACACGTGGTTGATTGAGCAAAGCGTTGTAGAGTTGACTTCGAAAGCGACGAATAACGGTGGCGGCGGCGGCGGCGATGAAAATGATCACAACAATAATATTAGCGTGAATAGAATAGCGATGTTTTGTCGAACTGCCGCTGGACACGTTTTTAGAATAGACTCGAACGATTTAGGCGCGACGTGGGAACACAAAGCGAAACCAGTCCTCGCGTTGCCAAATCCAAACGCAAAGTTAACGATGAAAACGTTTGGACCGAGTGGAAGATATCGAGCGGATGGTGGAGGTAAAAACTGGATCGTTGCCGTGATGAACGACCACAAAGAGTTGCCGCAACCGTATCGAAGATCGAGGTCTAAGTTGCGTTTGATCGTTTCGCACGATAACGGGAAATCCTGGACCCGACTGGCATCGATCGAAGAAGGCATTAAACCGGGATTGAGACATCATTACCCGACGCTAATTCCTTTGCCAAAGTTTACGTATAGCGGTAGAGAATCGAGAGGTCAAGATATAGTCGACGAGGAAGGAGAAATCGAGTACGAGGCGTTGATTGTGTATTCCACGTTCATCATGAAAGGTTTCGATAGTAAAGGCGTCACGGAAGGCATACGCGCCACGTTAGTTCGCATGCGTCTTCCAGATTAATTGAGTTATGATTAAATACTGGTAACGGTATATTCAACTGTAATTAGAAATAGTAAATTTAAGCTACAGGAAGTCCCGGTGGGTTCGCTTTCCTAATTTCTTCGCCGCGAGCGAGCTCGTTTGGCGCCACATCGAAACTTGTTCTAACGCCACATCAATCACTTGAAACAAACCTCTAATATATTTTTTACACTCGTTCAAGTAGTGCTGATTCGCTGCGCGCCATTCCTCCGGCACCCGATGCTCTATCGCGTCTGTACTCGACATGCTACTTCGTATCGCGCTCAAAGCCGTGAAGAGCGCATCGCTCGCTTTCGACTCAGATAACATCGAAATCTCTCTCGCTTTCGGATCGCCATCGTAGAGAAATACGAGCTCTTTTTCGCAACACAGAATGCGAATAGTAGCTATTAAATCTATTGGTAACTCTGCGTTTTTACGTATCGCGTGATTGAGCGTCAAATCGTGTTTTACCAAAAGCTCTTCTCTTCTCTTTCGTACTTCTGGTTTTTCCACACCGTTCAGCGAATCGAAATCTAAGGTGATATCGATCGAATCGTACGGATTATCGTCTATGCAAAATCCATAGAATAGCAAGAGTTCTCCATTGGATTTCGCGCCGTAGGAAAGCATAATCTCTTCGTTCTTCTCAATGTCTCGCATGGCTGGAAATACCAAACACTCGTCCGAGAGTCGCAACTGGGAGTAGTGCACGCAGTGCGGATAGATCCCGTGATTACAAAAGAAAGCCACTGGCGATAAGACATCGATTGTTCCCGAATCAGAATTATGCACCGGTTTCACCGTCATTGCATACGACATCCACAATTCTAACGCAGAAATGTACTGGTCGTAGGACCAAAACTCTTCCTGGTTTCCTTCAAATGATTCCGGGCAATTGGCTAAAAGCGAAGGCAGTAAAGCGTCGTAGCCATTGCGCACTTTCTGTCTCTCATGCATGACGGTTTCAAAAATTGGCGTGTTACCTAGACCGACTCTCACAATTTCTTCCGGCCAAGATAACGGCGTCAGCTTTTGACTCCCATCTGGAAGCGAAAGGAAATATAAGCTCCAAAACGTCTCTTGTTTCGTCTTCATTTTCATTCGCTCCTTCATAATCCACAACGTCATGATGGTATCCGCGCCGCACCGTTCTAGTATTCTTAATAAGTCACCAAATGGTCCTTGCTCGCTGATACATATCGTCCCCGCGTCTAAAAGCATTCGTCGTGGAATTTCTAATATGTTCTCGCCGGCCGGAATATCTTCGGTCGCGCATAAACCCCTCGCGTCGTTCATGGAAGAAAGTAAACACGGTGCAACCTTAGACACGTTCGCATCTTTGCCTTGTAAAGCGGCCCACTTCGTTAAAGCTACCGCATACCCTTCTGTTTCAATCTTACAAACCACTGATGCCGACGTGGATGTGGGAATTCCTTGCCTCCTCGCTCGTTCGATGTCTTCAAAGTCCTTCGCGTCTTTCTCCAGCGTCTGTACTCGAATACTTCTCAACTGTTCTAAAACGCGCTGTCGTAACTCTAGCGGTGGTAACGGATATTCCTCGCTGCTATTGCTATTATTGTTATTACATTCGTTCTCGTTTGCTGGCATCAACAGAGTCTGCGCCATGGCGTGCGCTGACGTCTCGTTTCTCGGCGATACGAAAAAAGTTTTGTTATTATTGGAGGTTGTTGGCGGCGAATTCTCTTGTTGTTGTTGTTGTTGTTGTTGTTCAAAAGCGATCCTTTCTCCTTTGTCCCCGAGAATGACTTTCCCCCACGTCTCTCTCGGTTCAAAATACATCTCTTTCTCATCCAAACAAGAAATCCTGCACGCTCTGAGGAGCATTTCGCAACTGTTCGCGGTCGTTAAATCGATATAATTCGTCGTCTCGCATTCGGTTAACATTTCCATCTTGCGCTGCCAATGCGGGGAACCGACTTCATCCGTGAACGGGACGACGAGTGTAGTAGTAGTAGTAGCATACATCATTTTCTCATTGGAACAACCGTGTTGTTGTTCTTGCTGCTGTTGTCTGGCGGCAGCCTCGCGAGCCGCTTGTCGTTGTCGCGCTAAAATAATGGTTGCTGCTTTCTTGATTTAACGAGAGTTAGGTGTGTGTTTGGAAATGAAGAGATTTTGATACTATTCGTATATAAACAACAACAACGGTGAAGATATAAAACACAGATCAAATGAGTAGTAGTAGTAATAATAATAGTATCACGAGTACTTTGTGAGCAGCATCACGCACCGCATCTCACCTCTTCTTCTGTGCTTCCCCTCTTCAATCTCTCCTGGCAACTCAACACTAACTCTTCGACGAAGCGCTCGTCCAAGTTGTGGCCGCATATCTCGCACCGACAAAACCATCGCAGCGCCCAGTTTCTGTCTAACGCTAACCCTTCCGCTTTTCCTTGCGCGAGTGGAATGAACCACGATTTCGCGCATTTCTGTAGTTTAAGAGGTTATGTGAAGAATGATTTTGAATGCCGTTGTCAGCACAAACAGCAGGAAAAAGAGAGAGAGAAGAAAATCAAAACGGTAGGTACTGTGACGAAAAAAAGCGTTTTAGTACCTTGTGGGCGAACGCCATCGCGCCTTTGCAGGTACACCCGAGTTGCACGAACGGCATCGACCTCGACTCTTCGCACATGCATATTCTGCAATTTCTCGTCGTATTCGTATTCGCGCTCGTTGTCGTTGTCGTTGTTATCCTCGTCGTCGTTTTGTCCTCGTCTTTCTTGTCCTCGTCGTAGTCCGCGCTCTTTCTTTTCACACTTGTCGCGAGAATGTTGTGCGTCGAATGCGCTTCGTCTTTCGACGACAGAGACGACGAGTTTTCTTCACGCTCTCGAATCAGTTTCTTTTCTTCTTCTTTCTCTTTCTTCTTTGCCTTCTTCTCTTTCTCTTTCATTTTCTGTCGTCCAAATCCTTTGTTATGTCGTCTGTTCATCATCATCATCGCATCATTACGTATGTATTATATATCTCTGTGTGTGTTTGTTAATGTTGTTAGTAATGGATTGTGGAGTCTTTTTTATGCAAAATGAAAATTTATGCGTTTTTTCAAAAATTAATTTTCTTGTTGAAAAAGGTCAAGTCATTCATCACAACAACACGCTCCTTCCTTTCTCTCTCATCTTCATCACTCATCACTCGTCGTCGTCGCTTTTGATCTTTTTTACCGAGAGAAAGAAACGCAAAGAAGAGGAAGAAGAGGAGAAAAAGTCGAACGCCGGTGATGATGATGTCTTCGTCGCGAAAAAACAACGAGGACATACTTTTGAGCGGCGGTACGTCTTCTTCTTCTTCTTCTTCTTCTCAGGGGCCAATCATCCATTTCACTCGGAGACGATTGAGTCGACACGTGTTGCTCTGCTTCGTCTCTTTGTCGCTCATCTCGTTCGTCGTTTTTCTCTCCTCATCTTCTTCGCCGAGAGGAGGAGGAAGAAGAGGAGAAGAAAGCAGTGAAAGCAGAACGAAAAACGATTGGATCGAGTTGAAAGACGAAGAGGAGAGTCGATATCGAGCGACGGAAATAAGCGACGAGTACGATTTCAACTCGAAAGGGAAACTGAAAGACCGAGTTTCGGGAGCGTTTTCTACTTCGCTCTCGAAAGAGGCGGAATCGGATTTACTGATGGATTTAATGGGTCAGAAAGAAACCCGGGACGCGGTTTTACTTCACATGAACACGAATATCGATAAAGAGTGGAAACTGAGAGACGAGAAACGATTGCGAGGCGAAGGTCCGGACGGCGCGTGGTCGCAAAAGCCGTACGAGGAATGCGACGGGGAGAATTGTCCGCCAAAGTCGGAGAATGAAAAAGAGCAGATGAAGGAAGAAGTTGACGAGTCAAAGTTTAGTAGGTACAAAGAACGAAATCAGCCGGCGGCAAAGCAGGAAGAGGTTAAGACGAAATCGGCAGTTGAAGAAGAGAAACCGAGAGCAAAGGAACCAACGAAGGAGGAGCTTTCGTTTTTGGGAGATGAGGAGAAGGAGGAAGAAAAGTCGCCCGAGGAGGAAATCATTCAAGAGTTGGAAGATATAGCTTTGGAAGAAGAAGCGAAGCAAGAGAAATTGGAAGAAAAGAGAGAAGGAGCGGAGGTAAAAGTAGTCGCAAAAGAGGAAGGACAAAAAAGTGAGGACGAGAAGGCGAAGGAAATTATAGCCGAAGCGGCAAAAAGTTCCATCGCACTCATCGATGAAGTCGATAAGATGAAGAAGACCAGTGAAGTTGTTGTCGACGTTCCCACTCCTTCTAGCAGTAGTAGTGGTAGTAGTGGTAGTAGTGATAGCGCATCGATATCATCATCATCAACAACAACAACAACAACAACAACAACAACAACAAAAGAAGGTAATGGAGAAGAAGTAGACTGGTCAAAGTTTAGTAAGCACAAAGAACGAAAGCAGCCGGAGGCAAAGCAGGAAGAGGAGAAAAAAGAGGAGGAAAAACCTTCTGTGTTAGTAGAGCCTGTCGTTGAAGGGCGCCTTGCCGAAACCGTACCGGAGGAAGACGCGAAAGCGGGCATCTTTCACGAAGAACACATCGTGGTTGCGCCGCGAGAGATGGCTGTGGCGACTGAAGACGACCATCACAAGAATATGCCCGAAAACGAATATATCGCACCCATTTCCAAACGACCCGAAGATAATCAGTTGAACGAAGCCTTAGCTAAACGATATTCGCACGAAAACATCGTCATGGTCACGTGGGCGAACAATCACTATTACGATTTCGTCAAGAACTGGGTGAAACACATTCGCGACTGCGGGATGAACAATTTCCTCGTCGGTGCGATGGACAACGAGTTATTAGTACGCTTAATCGACGATAAAGTGCCAACATTTGCCATGCAAAGTGGTTTAACCACCGCCGATTTCGGTTGGGGATCTAAAAACTTCCACCAAATGGGGCGCAAGAAGATTGAGTTGATTCATTTGTTCACAAAGATGGGTTTTGACATTTTAGTTTCGGACGTAGACACCGCGTGGATGAAGAATCCGATACCGTTCATTCGCAAGTTTCCCGAAGTGGACGTGTTGACTAGTTCCGATTCTTTATCCGATTTTGCGGAAACTGAATGGTCTTTAGAACGCACAACGACTGGTATGGCGAACATTGGCATCATGCTTCTCCGCAAATCCGCGGGAGCGCTCGCGAAAGAATGGGTCCACGTCTTAGAGAAGGACGAAAACATTTGGGACCAAAACGCGTTCAACGATTTAATGCGTAAAGGCAGAGGTAAATCTTTCCCCGATCATAGCTTTGAAGGGTACGACGGGTTGAGGTTTGGCATTTTACCCGTCGCTACGTTTGCCTCTGGACACACGTTTTTCGTTCAAAGAATGTACGAGAAGAAAAAGTTGGAACCGTACGTCGTCCACGCGACGTTTCAATTTTCCGGAACGGAGGGCAAAAGACACCGATTGCGAGAATTCAAGTTATGGTACGACGCTCCCGAGTATTACGATCCGGAAGGAGGAATGTTGATGGTTGATTTGGACGTTCCCGAGGGTTTATTAACGGCCGCAAAAGAGACGCCAGAGAAGCACTTCGATTTGGTCAATCATCAGTTGTTACAAGTCAGAGGCGCCTTGATGCTCGCGAACAGTTTAAAACGAACGTTGATCTTACCAGAATTTTGGTGCGGCATGGACAGATGGTGGGCACCGCACCGAGGCATAATCCCTGGTTCGCAGTTACAGTTGCCGTATAAGTGTCCAGCCGACCACATTTTTGAATTGGAGACTTGGGTGAGAAGGAACGAACCGTTTCGCGAGTACAGCATTTTGGAAAATCCGCGGACGCCAGATGGGGTCAAAAATGGCGTTTTTGATGCCACTGATAAACTGAAAAGCATACCGTTGGAAGATTTTACAGACGTTAAGGTTCTTCAAGCGTTAGACGATGTACGCTCGAGCGATAAACACAAGGTTTTGAAGTTTGATGGGAAGAAGTTGATGGAAAAGTTTAGCGAGAAGAAGTTGGATTACTTTGCGGATGCGAACGTGAAAAGAGAGTTTGAAAACAAAATCATCAACTATTGTTCGATATGGTGCTGCAAACACGCACATCCAGGTCACATCTGGTACGACATGTCTTTAGATGTTCTTCCCCATAAAGACAGACACGGCAGAACCTTCAACGAAACGTACCCATGGCGGGCTCTGACTGGCCCGTAAGGGGTAGATTTCCTAGACGCTATATTTTAATACTAGTTCTTAATAATAATTACATCATCATTTCTCTGGCGCTACTATACCAATATACGTCATAACTAATGGACCATCACTATCTTCTAACGTTCGCATTGAATGCGGCTCTTTTGGCCCCACCGTGACGACGACGTCTTTCTCCAGAGGAAACGTTTCTTTGGGTTTGGCGTTTGCATCGGCGCCAATCTCCCACACGCAAAATTCTCCGCTGCCTGAGAGCACTTCAAAGATTTCATATTTCGATTCGTGCACGTGCCTATCGACAGATTGTCCCGGGGGCATCGACGACCGCGAAAAGTTTGTGATTTGCGGCACCTCGTCGTATTTCTAAGGATTCATAAAGGTCAGTCAGTAGGGGAAATTTTTCTAACGAGACGAGAGAAGTTAAGAATCAAACAAAGTTCTTACCAAGAAATCTTTAGTAATATCTCCCGAATCCTGCTGGTGAATAAGCGCTCTCTTTTCAATTTGTTCGTACGACGCATATCTAACTTTTACTGCTGGATAGTCTACCGAAGTTTTATCCACGTCTTCCCTAGGCCCGTAGACGCCCGCGCGGATTGGTCCACTCATTGTCTTTTTCTTGCTTTTTGATGTAGGTGTAGGTATGTTCTTCTTTTTCCTGTTTTTTCTTTTTGGTAGAACTTTTTGGAGACTTTGGGAAAAGTCAATAACTCATCTTTCCCGGATATTTAAATCTAAATCCTCTCCGCAGTGGACATATTAATTTATTTCAATATTCTTTTTAAATTATCGCGCACAATTAAACTTTAATACACGGGGAAACAGAATTTTTTATATTATTTTCCTTTTAAATATTTTTGCGAGACAGATTTTAAAAAGAATGTATCTAAAACTATCCCAGGAACGCAAGTGATTTGAATATATTAATAAGTTTTTAGACCTCTGATCAAAATAATAGCATAGAATAATTCGTTAATTCGATAAATAATATGATTTAAATATTTTAGGGGAATTATTTTAATAAGTTATTAACTTTTATGCATACAAATGATTAAATAAAATAATATAACTTTGCAATTATCGTTGAAAATAATATTTTTTTCAGGATATATAGTTGGTATTCAGTAATATATTGCAGATTATAGCAGATGGGTTTAAGATGGGTTTTAATTCGCTCAAAAAGAAACAAAGATTAGGGGAACTTCTTCACTTCTTCTTCGTCTACAGAGAACTTTTAAGAAGAGTGTTTCTCATTCAAACGTTCACTCTCTTTCCTTCAAGTGAGTGGAGTACATGTCGAACGCAGGAAAATCAGGGAAGGAGAAGAAGGAGAAGGAGAAGGAGAAGAACAATTCAACGCCGCATTCCGTTGCGATTTCTCTCGAGCTTCAGAGAGAAGAAGAGATGAAAGCTACGAACGAGGCTACTTTAACAGAGTTACGAGAGATTTTAAAGGATACCGAGCAAGACACGTGGCAATTCGTGAAACCTCGGACGCAGTTGTGATGAGTTGTGCGATGATGATGACGAAGATGATGATCCAATCTCGTTCGTGTCCCTTCTCCTCTTTTGGGAAGGAGGCGAAATGGAAATCGTTTTCATCAACAACAACAAGAGAAAAGAGGAAAAGACGAGTTCGGCGCGACGCCTCCGCTTCCACTGTCTTGAACGAGTACGAATCGATTTTAAACCAATCACCAATGCTAGTGAAATCGGTCACTTCTTTATTCGGTTTTGGTATCGCCGACGTTGTCGCGCAAACTTTGACAACACTGACATCCGCAGACGCGAGCAAGGGTTCGCTCGTGTATTTGGACAAAGCACGTACCTTTCGTTTTGCTGTATTTGGTTTCCTCTTTTACGGTCCGACATCATCAATTTGGTACTCTTCCCTCGACACATATGTATTTCCCGACGCTCCAACGAGTGGTCTCGCTGTAGCGTCGAAAGTACTCGCGGATCAAATTTTGTGGGCACCGGTGTTGATCTCTTGCCTCTTCGCCTTCGATCTTGCCTTCGATGCTTCCGAAACGAAGAAACCGAGTTTGTCAAAGAAGATAGAAAACGATTTGCTTTCAGCTCTAAAAGTGAATTGGAGTTTTTGGCCACTCTTCCACTTATTTTCCTTTCGATATGTCTCCACGGAAGACCGAATTCTGTATATCAACTGCGTTCAAATCGCGTTTAATGTGTATTTGGTCTACACTTCCAGCCGACGAGAGGAAGAAAAAGAAGAACCAAAGAACCAAAATAGGGGGAGTTAGTTTTCATCTTAGAAGTAATAGCATCTTTTTCAATTAGTTATAATAATGTACAATTATTCGTTCTTAGTTTTCGTTATTATTCAGAGTACACCGCACCGCTTCAGCACCGTCCACACTCGTATCTTCGGGTACCAAAGCGCTTCTTTCTGCTTCTCAAAAAACGTCTTCTCGTTTGGAGGTTTCTCGACGTCATGCGATACCAACCCTTTCAAGAAATCTTTTTGAGCGAAGTATTTCCTCTCGATGACATCTATGTTTGTCGTAAAGCTCGCTCTTTCTAACTCGTCGCAATCCAATTTCGAAAGTCTGTTATTCACGTATTCCGGAAACGAGCTTATCGCTCGAGAAAATTCTAGCTGTTTCCCATGGGTCAGCGCTTCGAATAGGTGATTGAGAACCGTGGCTGGTTGAATAGCCTTGCCCGTGCTCTGCGTCATAGCGATCGCTTCTACGTGTTCACCTTTTTGGAATCTGTTGTACGATTGCTCCCAGTTAGGCGGAATTATCGTGCCTCCGCTGCCTTTCTTGGGCTTGTATTCTGCGAGTTTCCATGGCGTTTTTGGCGTGACTGTATCTAGCGCTATGATAGGCCTCGTACCTGTTGTTGGCGTTTGCATTGTATGTGAGGCAGGATCGGTATTTGCAGCAGCTGGAGTAAAAACTAATTCCAACTCCGTCACGGTCTGTTGAATCAAAGCGCACAAAGTCTCCACGCCGGAAACGCGAACGCCAACCGCTCGTAAAGCTTCCACCGTAGAAGGTTTTGCGTAGGCAATTTTCTTGCACAAATGCTGTGACAACACGTTCGTGGGTGCCAATCCGAGGACTTTTGCCCGTTCGTCTTTCCACGATTCAATTCTGCGCAACAACTCCAAGTGACCATTTGCTCTGGATTCTTGACCACTCGTTCGATAGTACTTGATTTGTCGCAACCATTGTAACTCTGCGGTGACAATCTCGGAGTTGGCGCCGTTTTGTTGTTGCAGTAAAAACTCCTCCTCCGGGATGGTGGACACGTCCACGCCGGCGGAAATCAACTCTTTCTTCGTCGCCTCGATCTTCTCCTTCAAAGCTTTCTCGGAGTTTAACAACGCTTGCGGAACGGGTAAAATCATCTCTTTCGTAGTAGCAGGAGACAACGAATCGTCGACGAAAAACTCCATCCGCGCCTTCGGCGAAAGGGAGTAGACGTTCCAAGATCCGTACGCACCTTTCACGTTCTTCTCGGTAACATAATTCGCTCGCACTAAACTACCGAGAACTTCCTTGTAAAAGTGTTGGTTAGTCGAGTTTTTATCCGCTCTCTTCTTCGCTTCATCAATCTGAAATCGTTGCCATTGGTGATTTAAAACACTCCCCTTCTTAGAATTTTTGCCGAGAACAGCGTCGACTAAATCTGTCGTCGATAAGCTTACTTTCGCGCTATGCTTCAACGTCAATAAGACAGGCATGACCTCGTTCAATAAATTTCTCTGCAAATCGTCCGCTTTGATCGTTTTACACCGGATGCAGTTATCGCAAGTTCCGCATTGAGAGCCAAATAGAGGCGTCTCTTCAAAGTGTTCGAGAATCATCGCTCGACGGCATTTTTCTCGTTCAATCGCGTATTGTTTCAACTTTTCCGTCGAGTTTAATTGCGTTTGCAACGACTCTTTAGTTAGTCCTTTGGTGTAAAAGTCTCCGGAAAACTTGGAAAAGTCATTATCGGAAAACAACATGGAGACGTTGGATGCGATGCCGTCTCTTCCAGCTCTCCCGATTTGCTGGTAATATTCCTCCATCGTTTTCGGTGCGCCCATATGAATGACCGTTCGAACGTCGGCTTTATCAATACCCATGCCAAAAGCAGTCGTTGCAACGACAACTTTGCACTCGGAGGATAAGAAGCGCATATGCGCATCGTGTCTGTCTTGAGGCGTCATCGAGCCGTGGTACATGGCGACGTTTTCCACACCAATTCTGTGCTGCAAGGCGCCGGTCAATTGCACAACTTCCTTAATCGTCGCACAATAGATAATCGAGGAATCGTATTTCGGTTTCGCCAAGGAAGCTGGTAAAGCTCTTTTTTGTTGATGTTGCTGTTTTTCTTGAATCGATGCGGCTGCTGTAATTTGAGACTCGATGTAGTTCAAATCGCTGCTAAAATCAACTTTTCGATGACACTGAATGCGTAGGTTTGGCCTATCCACCGAGTTTGTGGCGATGTAAGGAATGCTCAACTTCAAAGTTTTCGAAATATCCTCGCGAACGTGTTTTACCGCCGTCGCCGTCAACGCCATGATTGGAATCCCAGGAAGTTGATCTCTCAAAACCGCGAGCTTTTTGTAACTCACGCGGAAATCGTGTCCCCACTGGGAAATGCAATGCGCTTCGTCGATGGCGATCAACCCGATTTTGTTCATAGCTTTTAACGATTGCAATCTTTGCATAAACACGGAAGAAGAAGAAGACGAGCCAAAACCGCCATCGTCGCTAACGAACGAAATCTTCTCCGGCGTCACGAACACAATCTTATAGTCGCCTCGAAACACGCGTTCTTCCACTGTCGTATCGGTTTGCCCGGACCCAAGAAAACAGGCGATATCGTTGTTTCCACCACTTCCATCCGCAATATTGCCAACCGTATTATTCAACGCCGTCACTTGATCTTGCATCAACGAAATCAACGGCGAAACGACGATGGACATTTTCCCGCCTTCGTGCAATGCCGGGAGTTGGTACGCGAGCGACTTTCCGCTTCCGGTGGACCAAAATACGCACGTGTCTCTCCCTTCCATCGCGGCTTTGATGACTTCTTCCTGGCCTGGACGGAAATTCGAGTACCCGTAATATTTTTCCAGCGTTTCTTTCAGAGTTGTTGTTGTTGTTGTTTTCGTTTGACTCGTCGGTTGCGAGGCAAAATCCATCGCTCGTTTCGTTTTATAAAGAGGAGAAGACGACGCCCTCAACTGCAAGGCATCCTTCTCGTTTCCCTCTTCGGTAGTACACTTTTTTATCGTTGTCTTCAAAATCGCGTCCGTGTAGTCTCTCTTTCTGTTGTTGTTGTTGTTGTTGTTTATATTCCTCTCCGCTAATTTCTTCTCCGCGGTGGTGAATACACACGCTACGGTGCCATCGAAGAGTTCATCCTCCCACTCGTCCTCTCCGATATTCATCTCTCTTCTTTTATACACTCTCTCTCTTCTTTTGTGTTGGTGTATATATATCAAACGTTTGTTTTTATATCACGAGGAGAGAAGAAAATGAAGAGAATTTGAAGAAAATTTGAAAGAGAGAAGAGCGAACGAAGAGATTCAAAAAGGGTAAATAGGTGCTCACAATTTTCTTTCTTCGTCCAAGAAGACAAGAAAAAGACACCAACAAAAAAAGAAGAGAGAAGAGAGAGAGAAAATTCAGGTTTTAGACAAAACAAAAGGGGAACAAACAAAAAACAAAAAAAAGAGAGAATTTAAGGGAGAATTGTATCTTTACTCTTTAAAATCGCGCGCGTTTGTGTATATATTATCTATACACACACAAACAAAGTCTCCTGATAAAAAAGAAGAAGAGATATGGTGAGAACAACAACGCCAGGAAAGTCGCCGTCATCCGGGGTGGAAGCGCTGTTAACGCCGAACAGATTAAATAATGCGACGCATCATCATCATCATCACGACGGGGAAAACACGCCAATGACGAACAACAACAACAACAACAACAGACAACAAAGCGGAGGGAGGAAAGCGAAAACGCCGCTGAAATCCCCTTTAGCCGTGGTGGGATTGTTATCTCCGAACGACGACACTTTGGAAAGACAGCAGTCGATGAAGAAAAGACAAACGGTCTCTGCGTTTCGGAGAGAGTTGAGTAAGAACGTGGAGAAGCAGTTGGAGAATATCGACGTCGCGAATTTATCCTCCTCCTCCTCAGACGAGGAAGAAGACGACGGCGAAGAAAACGCCGACGGCCACGAAAACGTGGAAAAAGCAGGCGGACGAGAAAAGCAACGACAAAAGAAAAAAGCCGCGGCAACGACGAACAAACCAAAGTTGACGCAAGATGCGGTCATGAATTTGTACGCCAACTGTATCAAATTGGCCTCGGAGAACAAAATCAACGCGAAGAACACGTGGTCGTTGGCGTTGATCGATCACATTTCCGATATCGTCAAGAATGAGAAAGACGAGGATGATAACACAAACTTTCAAAAAGCGTCGTGTACTTTAGAGGCTGGGGTAAAGATTTATGCCTCGAGAGTTGATTCGTTTCACTCGGAGACGTTTCGTATGCTCGGCGGGATATCAAACGCCTCCGGGAATAACGGTGAAGATGAAGAGAACATGGATGATCCGAGACGAGGTTCCGGTGATGGTGCGGAAGAATTTGACGAGGATGGGAATCCGATTCCGAAGCAAAAGAAACAATCCACGCGATCGTCGAACGTGGTCACGTTGGAAAATCCGGAAAATCACACGATGAAAGTCATGGACGACGTCGTGCACGTGGATCCTTTGTTCAAGAAGACCTCGTCTATGTTTGACGAAGGTGGAGCGAGTGGTTTGTTGTTGAACAACTTGGCCGTGCACAAAGGGTGCAATATTTGCTTTGATTCCGAGGAAGTTCCGGATTACACGCGAGGCGACGATTTGGAAGGCGGGGCCGGGACGTTCGATTTGTCGCAGATGTCCAGAGAGATTGCCAATGCGTTTGCTGTTGGACAAACGCGAACAAGGATCACGCCGTCGATTGATATCGTGCATGAAATGCTTGCCGAAGTGACTGGTGTTCCGTACAACAAGCCTGGAAGTGAGAATATGGGTGGCGGGGCGACGACTTCCTCGAATGCGACTGCCGCGGAAGGTGGTGATGACTTCTTTGGCGGAGCGTCCGACCAAGGCGCGATCACGTTCGCGGAATACGACGAGGACGACGAAGATAACGTTCCCAGTGGTGGTGATGGAGACGACGTTTTCAACGTCAACGTCGAAGAGGAAGATTGGGGACTCGGCGACGGAGCCGGCGGGTTTGGCGACAACGACGACGAGAACGATTGGGGACGTCTCGGTAACGATGAAGAAGACGATTACGAGAACAACCTCACCGCAGATACCGGGTCTTTGGATTGGGTCGCGAACGTGGCTATTGGTGGGAAGCACGCGTGGGCGGGCCCGTCGCATTGGCATTTCAAGAAGACGAGCGCGGCGTCAACCTCTCAAGTCACAAAATACGACGAAAATGGTGAACCGATCAAAGCTTCCGCTGCTGGTGATAAAGAGAAGAAGAAAAGAGGAGAAAGAGACTTGACGTACGATTTCGAAAACTTACCGGAGTTGGACGATAAGCGTTTCGATATGGCGGAAGACCCGAATGATTTACTTTTGAAATCTGAATTGACAACGAGCGATACGTTGTTACCTCCAGATTTGGGCTACGAGGCTGAAGATTTGATCAAGTTGTTCTTGAAACCGCAATTTGTGAACACGGTGATGGCACCAAAACGAGCTGCCGTGCGTTCGGAGATTAACTTCCACGACAACGACAACAATCTTTTCATTCCGAACAACGACGACGGGTTCGACGGTGGCGACTTTGGCGGCGGTTTTGACGACGACGACATTCAAAGAGATGAGGATGGAAATGAACTCGTCGGCGCTGCTGGTGGATGGAACGACGACGGTGATAATGGTTTGGTTGATGCGCCTCGAAAGGTTGAGAAAATAGAAGTGAACTACGCGAGAACGACGAAAGTTGTCGACATCCGCGCGTTGAAGCAAACAATCTGGAAAGACTTAGAGGAAGAAAACGCAACGGTGGAGCAGAAGCATTCATTTCACGAAATCTTGAGCCAATTTCCAGAAGAGAACCCGGCCGGACGACTGGAAGATATTTCGGTACACATGGCGTTTATTTGCGCGTTGCATTTGGCGAACGAGCACGGGTTGGTCATCAAGAGCGTACCAGAAATGAACGATTTGGTGATTTCAAACGTACCAACGGAGGCGTAAAGAGAAGAATACTTAATTTATGTATGCGTGTTTATGTGTGAGTGTGTGTTCGTGTGAGCAGGTATACTGCCGTTGTAATTCTACGTAAAGATTATATTTGATTATTATAATTTCAAGGTTGTTGTTTGCAATGCAACACTAGTTTCGCTTAGATCTAATTTCGTTATTACTTTTTTACGCCACGCCAGCTTCTTTCTTTGCTTTCTCTTCATCCTCCCACTCCTTGGAAGCGTGATTCTGAAGCGCTCTGACGATGTCTCCTTTCGCACACGCGGCTTCGTTAAACTTGGCCACGGAGCTTTGCGTGTCTTTCTTCCAGCTCTTATCCTTTCGGAGGAACTTGACGCTCGATCGCTCGTACAAAACGTTGCCCCAGAGAACTAAAATCTGAGCCTTGACGCCGCTGGTTTCCTCGGACCCTTCGACTAAAACAACGTCTCGCTGTTCCGGACTGAGCATCTTCATGGATTCGTCAAACTTTTGAAGAGCCAAATCGAACATCTTGTCCGCTTCTTTCTCCAACTTTTGCTTTTCCTTTTTGTCAGATTCCAATTTGGCAAGGTTCGAATGAATCTTCGCTCTCTCAAAGGCTTGCTGACCCCACGCGATGGACGCTTCAAAAAAGTCACCCTTAATGTTGAGCGCTTTTTGGAACAAAGCGATTGCTTTGTTAAACTCTGCGTCGAGTTCCGGCAAGTCTTGCTTAATGTTGGCGAATTCGTCTTCCACGTTTTCGTTTTCTTCGTTTTTGGTTTCTCCATCTCTCTCCGCTTTCTTCTTCAAAGCCGCGACGTCGATGATTTTACGAGCCGCGCAGACGTGCACGTTACCCCAGTTAAACATAGCTGCCGTCGCTGCCTCTTGAAACTTGTCCGCGGCGGCACCCAACAACGTCTTTGCCTCGGGCGAACCAACCGCCTTCTCCAACGTTTCGCAGCACTTTTCCAAGCCAATCTCTCTCAAGTCTAACGGTCCTTTCGGGGGCGCAGCTTCGCCCAATGTCTTCCTGAACAATGCCGCGAACGACAACAACCACTCGTCGATTTCAATGACATCCTCGGCTGGTTCATCTTCGGTCGCCAACTCTTCCGGTTGTACGTTCTCCTTGGTCTCGGACACCGTTCCCTCCGAGTCGTGAACGCGAAGCTCAATTACTGGAAGTTCCTGGTTTGCTCCGTCCTTAACTTTGGCTTCTTGGGCTTTCTTATACTCTGGCTCGTTCGCAAACGTCTGCAACGCAAATCTCAAGTCCGCTCTAGAGGTCAAGGTCATCATTTCGTCTTCTAAATCCAACCATTTCAAGATGATATTCTTATTCTCTTCCAAGCTGAACGACTTCTTTGCATGGTTCACCAAGTCAACGTACGTCACGGTAACCGGTACTTTCACTTCCGCGGAATCCTTGCCTTCTCTCATGAATCTAATCGTCAAGTCTGGGATCTGCTGCTGCGCTTGCGCTTGCAACGCTCTTTGTCTTTGCTGCTGCGCCTGCGCTGCTGCGATTTGCTCGCGAGTGTACTGCTGCGGTCGCTTTTCCAAGCTCGATCCGCCCAATCCACTCACTGCCGTCTTTTTCTTCGCCGCCGCTTTTGCTTTGCCGCGAACTTTGTCCAGCATGGTCTTGACCGACTCGTCCGTATCGTCTTGCTTCCACGCAACTTCCAAATCGTGTTGCGCCTCTTTGAACTGACCCAACTGTTCATACGCCGTAGCTCTGCGCTTCAACGCAACCTTCCCATTCGGAATATCCTGCAAAGCAGCCGTGCAGCACTCGATGGCTTCCCGAAAGCGCTTCTCACGGATAAAGCACGCAGCTTGAGAGGTCAAGAGGGCAGATCTTTCCGGACTCCCTGCTAACGCTAAACTCAAAGCTCTCCCGTACGCGCGAATGGCGTTCATGTGGTCTTGCTTCATGAAAAGTTGATCGCCTTCTTTCTTCAACGACGCGCACTTTTTGTGGAAGCCAGCTAATTCTTGCTTGTTGTTGTTTTGCGTGACGGCCATCGTGATTGTTTTTGCTTTTGTATATTCTTGTTCCAGAGCTTGTTTGTTCTAAAACGTTTATTAGATATTTTTTATTTCTTCGAGTTCGTGTCGTTCAATCTCGCCAGTGCTTCCTTAGCTTCTTCTAACGATGCGATGACGGTTTCGAGCTCTGATTTATCAAGTTCGAGTACTTGAGACTTCTCCTGTTCGTTGTTTGTCTGTGTGGTGGTGCGAAAGTGCAGTTGTACTATCGGCGTGTTGATGCGCTGAACCTTATCACTCGAGAGCACTTGATGAATCTGGTTTTGGTCATACGGATAAAGAGGAAGAGAAAAGGAGGTTGAAAATGGTCAGTTTCAATCGTATAAATACAACCCGTTCGCTGACGATATATTACTATCTTGAATTCGGGCCGTGGGCCGATGCGGTGAGGTCAAGCGATCCTCGTCACAAAACTTCCGGAACGCATCGTTCACCATACGATGAATTGGTGACGGCGGCACGAGAGAAGGAAGATTCCAAGAAAAATTTACGCTCTCAATCACGCGCGAGAGAGACGAACGCGAGGAGCGCATTTCAAAACTTTCTCCAGAGTTACGCTCGCGAGATATATATCTTCCTAATTCTCGAGTTTGATTCCAATTATCGTCTTCGCTCTTTCCTTTTTTGCCCGTAACGACTTCACTTCCGAATTTACAATAAGTACGGTAAAAGAAATACAGGTTTTCTACAGTCCTCCGAGAAAGAGGATGACGAAAAATGCGCGCGCGCAGGTGCGCGACGCGACGGATATCATCGCTCCAACGCATCGAATTCGAATTGAGAAAATATGTTTACCTTCCAATCTATGTCCGAGAATTTCTCGTCTGACATGCACTGAGATGATATCCCCGCGTGGTTGTTTTACCAAAGTGAGGACGATGACGCTTATAAAATGTTTCTTTCTCTGCTTTTTTTGGTCCGACTTCCTGAGCCCATACTCTTGTTGCTTGTGCGAAAGAAAGGAACGAGCGAAAAACAGAAGAGACTAAACTAAAACTATGACGAGCAGCGACTCTTTCCTCGTCTACTTTTTGCGTCTATCGTGCGTTCTATTCTATATTATTTTACATTCTGTTACTAATTTAATCTATTTTAATCGTCTCAACAATTCCTGCCACTCTCTGCTGCTATTCTTCCTCGGCGCTTCGGCGAACCAACTGCTTTTTAAGGCCTCCGTAGACGAGAGTCGCCGCTCCGGATCAAAAACTAATAAGCCGTTCAAAAGATCAAAGCCAGCGTCGGAGATTCCAGGACCAATTTCAATTTCGTCTTCACGTTCGCGATATTTCGGAAAGCGCTGGCGCAAGGAGTTGTGCGGGTGGACGGCGAAGTTCACTTTGGTGGCGTGCGGCAAGGATTTGAATTTTGGCCATATCTGTTCGTTCGGTGTGCCGAGCATGCGAAAGTGCTTATCGATTTGATCGATTTCAGTTCGCCCGGGGAATAACGGTTTCCCTTGTAATAATTCAGCGATTATGCACCCCAAGCTCCAATTATCGACCGCGTAGGCAT
>Ga0222716_10000289_pt1 | contig 41843 bp, 51 predicted proteins | sample C33_13DmetaG_FD_165044 | JGI IMG/M metagenome (GOLD analysis project Ga0222716, IMG submission 165044) | Estuarine water microbial communities from San Francisco Bay, California, United States - C33_13D | ecosystem: Environmental > Aquatic > Marine > Unclassified | place: USA: California... | reverse complement strand
CTTACTTGGATAAAGACACAGACGTTACAAGATACCAAGGACAGGCGTTTAACTGGATAGGCTTCGACGAACTTACACAATGGTCAAGTCCTTACGCTTGGGATTACATGAGATCACGTTTACGTAGCTCAGCAAAGAACTTAGGTTTGTACATGAGAGCTACTACCAACCCAGGTGGCAGCGGTCACCAGTGGGTTAAGAAAATGTTTATTGATCCTGGTCCGTCTAACGAGCCTTTCTGGGCTACTAATGTTGAAACAGGTGATACTATTACGTATCCTGTGGGACACAGTAAAGCTGGACAGCCTTTGTTCAAACGTAGGTTTATACCTGCATCACTATTTGATAACCCTTATCTTTCTGAGGCAGGTGACTATGAAGCGATGCTATTGTCACTACCAGAGCACCAAAGAAAACAACTCTTAGAAGGTAACTGGGATATTAACGATGGAGCAGCTTTCCCAGAGTTCGACAGAACCAAGCATGTTATTGACGCTTTTGAAGTTCCCGAAAGCTGGGCTAAGTTTAGAGCTTGTGACTACGGCTACGGATCTTATACAGGAGTTATCTGGTTTGCTGTCGCACCCGATGAGCAGCTCATTGCTTACAGAGAGTTATATTGTTCTAAGGTTACAGCTACAGATTTAGCTGATATGATTTTAGACTTAGAGAAAAAAGATGGTGGTATGAGATACGGGGTGCTAGACTCTTCTTTGTGGCACAACCGAGGCGACACGGGACCATCACTAGCTGAGCAAATGATTATGAAGGGTTGCCGTTGGCGGCCTTCGGATCGGTCTAGGGGTTCGCGTGTCGCAGGTAAAAACGAAATACATAGGCGGTTACAAGTCGATGAGTTTACTGAGAAGCCTAGATTAGTATTTATGAATAACTGCACAAACACTATAGCGCAGATACCAAGTATTCCTTTGGATAAAAGAAATCCAGAAGATGTAGACACTCACGCAGAGGATCACTTATATGATGCTTTACGTTATGGTGTTATGACACGTCCACGCAGCAGCATTTGGGACTTTAACCCAGCAACACAACGCACAGGCTTTCAAGCTAGTGACACAACATTCGGGTATTAATAAATGGCAGAACAAGAAGAAATGTTTGAAACAGATGAAGTCGTAGCTGCAGAAGACAGTACGGATAAACTCTTTGAGCAAAAAGATAGTGTAGTAGCTTTTGTACAAGATCGCTACAGACGAGCAGAAGATGCTAGACATTCAGACGAACAGCGCTGGTTAAAAGCATATCGTAACTATCGTGGTATATACGGTACAGATGTTTCTTTTACAGATACTGAGAAGTCTCGCGTGTTTGTTAAAGTTACCAAGACTAAGACTCTTGCTGCCTACGGACAGATTGTAGATGTACTATTTGGTAACAACAAGTTCCCACTATCTGTTAATCCTTCTGTATTACCTGATGGTGTAGCAGAAGCAGTACATATTAATATAGACCCTAAAGCTCAAGCGGCAGGTGATGCACTCAAACCCGTAACTGAAGATAAAGCTTCTGGCTCTTACCTTCTTAATGGTGATACTACACTAAAACCTGGCGAGACCCTTATGGACTTACAGGCACGAATGGGTGGTTTAAACAGTAAGTTAGAAGCTGTATCAGATAAGATTATTGAGGGTGATGGTACTACACCATCTACTGTATCCTTCCACCCAGCTATGATCTCAGCTAAGAAGATGGAAAAGAAAATCCATGACCAACTGCAAGAATCAGGTGCATCTACACACTTACGCTCTATGGCGTTTGAGATGGCATTACTCGGCACAGGTGTTATGAAGGGTCCTTTTGCTGTAGATAAAGAATACCCTAACTGGAATGATGATGGCGAATATGATCCATTAGTTAAGACAGTACCAGAATGTAGCCATGTTTCATCTTGGGATTTCTACCCAGACCCAGAAGCTAAGTCTATGAATGATGCAGAATATACTGTTGAACGTCATAAGATGTCCCGTACACAATTACGTTCTTTACGTAGTCGTCCTTACTTCATGTCTGATTCAGTTCAGATGGCTGTAGATAAAGGCCCTGACTATGTACAGAAGTATTGGGAAATGACTATGGAGGATGATGATACACAACCAACCTCTGAGCGTTGGGAAGTATTAGAGTTCTGGGGTTATGTAGACATAGAGATTCTTGAAGAACATGGAGTTAAAATACCCAGCGAGTTGAAAAACTTAGATGAGGTTAACTGTAATGTTTGGATATGTAATGGTGAAGTACTACGTTTTGTACTAAACCCATTTAAACCTACACGTATTCCTTACTATGCTGTTCCTTACGAGCATAACCCTTACAGTTTCTTTGGCGTAGGTATTGCTGAGAACATGGATGATACACAGACATTAATGAATGGCTTTATGCGTATGGCTATTGACAATGCTGCCTTATCTGGTAATCTGATTATAGAAGTAGATGAGACCAATCTAACGCCTGGACAAGACTTATCTGTATACCCAGGCAAGGTCTTCCGCAGAGCTGGGGGTGCACCAGGACAAGCCATCTTTGGTACTAAGTTCCCAAACGTTGCACAAGAAAATATGCAACTCTTTGATAAGGCGCGAGTACTAGCAGATGAAAGTACTGGCTTCCCTAGCTTTGCTCATGGTCAAACAGGTGTATCAGGCGTTGGGCGTACAGCATCAGGTATTAGTATGCTTATGTCTGCTGCTAACGGTTCTATCCGTACAGTAGTTAAAAACGTTGATGATTATTTACTACGCCCACTAGGTAAAGCATTCTTCTCTTTCAACATGCAGTTTGACTTTGATGAACAAATACGTGGTGATTTAGAAGTACATGCATCAGGTACTGAAAGCTTAATGGCTAACGAAGTAAGATCCCAGCGCTTAATGCAGTTCTTACAAGTTGCACAGAATCCAGTACTAGCTCCTTTTGCTAAGATGGATTATATTATACGAGAGATTGCTAAGTCTATGGATCTTGATCCTGACAAGGTTACTAACTCTATGGCTGACGCTGCTATACAAGCTGAGATCCTCAAAGGCTTCCAGCAACCAGCACAGCCTCCAGAAGCACCTGAGGGTGTACCTGCACCTGAGGGAGGCCAACAAGCGCCACAGACACCTCAGGGAGGCGTACAGGACACATCAGGCGGTGGCGGTGGTCAGATAGGTATGGGTACAGCACCAGTTCCAGGCGAGCAAGGATTCAGTGGTAATGTCGCTTAAAGGTTTTGTAAACAATCAAACATCGTGGGAAGCGTTTCTCTCTGAGTTAGAGGAGCGCATTTCTACACAGCAACGTAGTATGGAAACTGTTACAGATACTGCTGAACTATACAGGCATCAAGGTGCTATACGCGCTCTGCGTCAACTTCAATACTTGAGGGATAAAGTAAATGGATGAACAAACAAGAATGGCTTTTGCACTGGGCGGTAGCATAGATTTAGATACAGTACCAGACAATACTCAGGGTATTGATCCTGTTTCAGGTAATGAAGTTCCTATAGGTTCTACAGCAGAAGAGGTTCGTGACGATATACCAGCACAACTAAGTGAAGGTGAATATGTCGTACCTGCTGACGTAGTACGATACTATGGCGTTAGGTTCTTTGAACAATTACGCGCTAAAGCTAAGTTTGGCTTTCAAGATATGGCCGAGAACGGACGCATTGGCGGTGAACCTACAGATGAACCTGATATGGAAATGATGTTTGATGTATCTGAATTAGAAGTAGAAGATGATGGTAAGCCTATGAAAATGGATGAGGGCGGTTATGCGCTATCTCCAGGAGATGAAGGTTATGACGAAATGGGTGCTCTTGGCTTAGGTAGCACAGGCATCACTTCAGGTTATGAGTCAACAGGTAGTGCACCTACTGTAGAAGTACGTACCTATGTTAACGAAGCTGGTCACTCTATATATATTACATTTATTAATGGTAGCCCTCAGACTTCTATACCTCCTGGATATACATTACAGGCAGAAGTTGTTGAAGAAGCACCTGCTGCAGAAGCACAACCAGAGCCACAGGTTGTAGCGTCTGGCGGTAAGAGTAGTAGACCAATGGTAGCTCCCGATCCTGTAAATTATAAAGAGCTTACTACTGAAGAAATTGCTAATATGTTAGAAGATCAATCTTCTGCTAAGTCTACAGCAATAGCGTTTGGTGCAGGTGTTATTAATCCTGTACTAGGTATTTTTGTTAAGGCTGCTATGATGAATAGCGCTAGAAGTTTAGAGAAAGAAATAGAACGAAGGATTGCATCAGAAGAATACGCAGGAGATAAAGGTGTTCTTGAAGATATGCTAAAAGCATCTAAGGATGGTAAACCTGGTCTTATCAAGAAAATATATGGTGCAGTAGTAAAAGCATTTGTACCAGAGACTACGGCAGAAGCTGAGGCTCTTGAAAAAGCAATAGCTATGGAAGCTGGTGAAGTGTATGACTTTGAAGGTAACATTACTGGAGATGCTATTTCGCCTGGAGACCCTGCAATAACAGGTATGGATTTAGAAAAAACACAGTCGCCTGTAGAGGTAGCAGAGAATACAATAGCTCCTACAACAGGTAATGTATCCACATTCACAGACCCTAAAACTGGAAAAGAAACGCAGTTTGAATCTTATGGTCAGGTTACTAAGTTTGGTGTGTATGCTGGTGACGGGTTTGAGTGGTATGCAACAGATATAAAAAGCAGTGATGGTTCACCTGTCTTAGGTAGAAGGTACACAGGTGAAGGTGAAGATAATTATTTAGGTCAAGAAACTATTGTAGCAACAGAACTTGGGTATGGTAATATAGAAGATCGAAATACTTTTATTAAGATAGCTGAAGTATCTATGGAAGAAGGTAGTGAGTTTGCATCAACAAAAGGATCAGCTAATGATGGCGATTGGATAGACTTTATCACAACAGGTAGCTTTGGTGCGAGTGAATCATTCGCAGCTATGAAGGCAAAAGAAGCTAATGAGAAAAACGACTATAGCCCAACGCTTACATATGGCGAGGTCTTAGAACAGGTTAAGGAACCTGAAGTAAAAGTCAAAGAGCCTGAAGTAAAAGTTGAAAAACCTGAAGTAAAAGATCAAGATGCTGAGGCACAAGAGATTTTGAATCTGATTGAAAATAGTGAAACACCTGCCATAGAAAATCCTGCAGGTGAGGTTTTTACTAAAGAAGCTTATGATCTTCTTCCATATACTACAGACGCTAATGATCCTAGCCAGATAAAAACAACTCGTCTTGATATGAACTTAGTAGACACTATTACTCCAGAGGAGAGTAAAAGACTTAGAGATATTCGTAAGGCAAAAGAGGCAGAATCTGCAAGACTAGCTAGTCTTAAAGCACAAAAAGACGCTGGTAACTTTGCCACAGAAGCTGAGATCAGAAGAGCCAGAGATAAAGGCGAAAATATTTATGGTCAAAAACTTGCAAAAACTCAAGATCAAAAGACAAGAACAGAAAAAATGGCAGATTATGCAAAGTCACAAAAAACTATTCAAGACAGAATAAAATCAGGTCAGTTTGATTCTAGCGGAAATGCTAAAGGCGGTAGAGCTAAAGGTGGACTGATGAAAAAAGCAAAGAAAAAATAAATATCTATAAGACATCCAAATAACTATAAGGCTACCCAGCTTAGGCTGGCCCCATCATAAGGAGTATAACATGATACAAGAGCCACAAGAAACTACGATGATTAAAACTTCATCGGCTTCACATCAAAGGAATGATGCACGTGTTAAGCGTGATCAAGAAGAACTAGAGGCACTGCTAAAACAAGCACGTGGCGAGACAGATGAAACAGAAGAAGTTGTTGAAGCGAAACCCAGTAGCGAAGATCCTGTCGAACCCAAAGTTCAGACAGAGAGTAGTACCAAACAAGAAGAAGAACCCGAAGGTGAAGCACAAGAAGACGATGCTGAGCTAAGTGCTGAAGAAAAAACCTTCAAGCAACGCTACTCTGATATACGCCGACACATGCAGGATAAAGAGAAAGACTTTAGTGCTAAGCTTGAGAAGCTAGAAAAGCAGTTAGATCTGGCAACAAAGAATGAGCTTGTACTTCCTAAGTCTGAAGAAGAGATAGATGCATGGGCTAGAAAATACCCAGACGTTGCAGGTATTGTAGAAGCTATTGCAGCAAAAGAAGCTGATAAGAAGTCTTCTAGTTTAGATGCTAGGCTTCTTGAGATAGAAGAACTAAGGTCTACTGCAAAAAGAGAGAAGGCTGAGGCAGAGTTACTAGGTATGCACTCTGACTTTATATCTATCAGAGATGATGATGCTTTCCACACATGGGCAGACAATCAGCCTAAGTGGGTACAAGATGCTCTCTATGAAAATGTAGACGATGCTAAATCTGTATCTCGTGTTATTGACCTATACAAATCTGATATGGGTATTACTAAAAGTAAAACTGCTTCATCAGATAAGGGCGCAGCGAGTTCTGTAAAGAGTAAACGCTCAGCTGCACCAGAGCCAGAAGACAGTTCATCTTACTTACGTGAGTCACAAATTGCTAAGATGAGCATTAAAGAATATGAGAAGCGTCAAGAAGAAATTATGGACGCTCAACGTAACGGTAAATTTATTTACGATTTATCAAAGAAATAGTTGACATCTGTTAAAAGATGGGTACAACTATGGGCATGTGCAGTGAGGGTTTTATTGAGATTTGTCCCTGTACTGCACATGCTTATAACTAAGCTCTATCCACGAAAAAGAACTACCTCAGACTAAAGGCCCAGCGCTCTAAGGATTGCAATCCCAAAAGTAAAGCTGACTACCCTAATAGTAAGAGCCTCTTTAGTTGGTATGAAGCGTATAATGTCACGCCATATCTATAAGGAGATTACACAATGGCTATTACTTCCGCAAGTGGTGGATTTAACGGAAACTTTTCCCCAATTATCTACTCAAAACAAGCACAGATCGCACTTCGTCGTGCAGCTGTAGCTAACGCAATCACTAATAACTCTTACTTTGGTGAGATTGCAAACCAAGGCGATGTTGTTCGCATTCAGAAAGAACCAGATGTAACTGTAAACGCTCTTGAGCGTCACACAGCTATCTCTGTTGAAAAGTTGAATGATGAAGACTTCTCTTTGACTATTGACAAAGCTAACTACTTTGCGTTCAAGATGGATGACATCGAGGATCAATTCTCAAATGTTGACTACGTTAGCTTAGCTGCTGACCGCGCAGCGTTTAAGATGGCAGACTCAATGGATGCAGACGTTTTATCTTATATGTCAGGTCACACAACTGCAGGTGCTTATATTACTGCAACAGCAGGTGATGCACAGCATGACACAGCTGGAAACCTAACAGGTGAGTTTTTAACTGCTAACCATTTGGATGCAACGGACTTCGGTTCTTTGGGTTCAGCTGACTCTGCTTCAACAGCATATGCTAATGGTGATTCAATCCCATTGGCTCCACGTCTTCCAGGCGCAACAGCGTTGTCTACAGCGACTGTTTCACCTTTGACAGTGGTTGCTCGTATGGCACGTCAAATGGATCAAGCAAATGTTGACTCAAGAGGTAGATGGCTGGTCCTAGACCCAGTGTTTATCGAAATGCTCAAAGACGAAGATTCACGTATGTTGAATGCTGACTTCGGTGGAGCAGGTCTACAAAACGGCTTGGTGCTAAACAACCTACACGGCTTCCGTATATACCAATCTAACTCATTACCTGCTAAAGGTACAGGGGCTGGAACTTCTGGTGCATTAGCACAAGACGTAAACTTTGGTGTTATCGTAGCTGGACAAGACGATGCTGTTGCATCTGCTGAGCAGATCAGTAAGGTCGAGAACTATCGTGACCCAGATTCATTCGCTGACATTGTTCGCGGTATGCATCTTTACGGGCGCAAGATTCTTCGCCCTGAAGCATTAATCACAGCACACTACAACGCTGCATAAAAACTTTAACATTGGGGCTGGCTATACGCTGGCCCCTTTGTACTTTCTTAACACATAAAAGGGACATCACAAGATGGCTATTACAACTGCAATGTGCAACAGCTTCAAGCAAGAGCTTCTTGGGGGTGTTCACGACTTGGATACAGATACACTAAAAGTAGCTCTTATAAAAGCTTCACCTTCAGCGAGCTATGGTGCAGCTACAACTAACTACTCTACAGTAACAGGAGCATCGGATGAAGCTACTGGTACAAACTACACAGCAGGAGGTCAGGCACTTGATAGTGCTACTATTACTTTGTCAGGTACTACTGCCTTTGTAGACTTTGCTGATGAAGTATTCACTAACCTTACTATTGCTGCAGATGGCGCAATTATCTATAATTCATCACAGGCTAACAAAGCTGTTGCTGTGTTTGATTTTGGTGGTACTGTTACATCTACTAGCGGCGACTTTACTATCGTCTTCCCAACGGCAGACGCTACTAACGCTGTAATTCGCATCAGTTAATTCATAAGATAGGTACTGCACAATGGCATTCATTATTAAAGATCGTGTAAAAGAAGGAACAGTTACTACAGGTACTGGCGCATTTGCTCTAGGTGGGGCGGCCTCTACCTTTGAAGCCTTCAACTCTTATATGTCAAATGGTGATACGGCTTACTACGCTGTTGTGCATACCGCTTCTGGTGTTGACGAATGGGAAGTAGGACTAGGTACATTTAATACGGGTAACACTCTTACCCGTACTACAATTTTAAGTAGTTCCAATAGTGGGAATGCGGTAAGCTTCTCTTCTGGGACTAAAGATATATTTATGACATACCCTGCAGACAGGGCTGTTATAGAAGAGCCAGATAGAAGTGTAGCATTTCCTGCAGGAATATCTGTTACAGGTAATGTTGCAGCGTCAGGTACTATTGATGGGCGTGATGTTGCAGCAGACGGTACTAAACTAGATGGTATAGAAACAGCAGCTACTGCTGATCAAACTGCTTCAGAGATAAGAACACTTGTTGAATCTGCAAGTGATAGTAATGTCTTTACAGACGCTGATCACACTAAGCTTAATGCTATAGAGGCAGGTGCTACTGCTGATCAAACAGCCGCAGAAATAAAAACATTGGTTGGAAGTGCTACGGATAGTAATGTCTTTACGGATGCTGACCATACAAAATTGGATGGAATTGAAACAGCCGCTACGGCAGATCAAACTAAAGCTGATATAGAAGGCCTTGGCATTGATGTTCCAGCAACTAATCTTACAGGAACAATCCCAGCGGCTCGTTTATCTACAGCAACAACACAAGCTGAAAGCGATGATAGCACTAAGATAGCTACAACAGCTTATGTAGTTGATAAGATCACAACACTTATTGGTGGCGCACCAAGCACACTCAATGACTTGAATGAGTTAGCGGCGGCTATCAATGATGATGCTAATTATAATTCTACACTCACAACAGCATTGGCTACTAAGTTACCTTTAGCTGGCGGTGCGTTAACTGGGGCAGTAACTACTAATTCTACCTTTGATGGTCGTAATGTTAGTGTAGATGGCTCAAAACTAGATGGTATTGAGGCTAACGCTACAGCAGACCAAACAGCGGCTCAGATATTAACAGCACTAAAAACTGTTGATGGCTCTGGAAGTGGTTTAGATGCGGATTTAATTGATGGATTGAGCAGTGATGCTTTTATAAGAAGTAATGCCGCTGACGTAAAAAGCTCTGGCGATTTAAACTTTTCAGATAGTGTAAAAGCTACCTTTGGTGCAAGCTCTGACCTACAGATTTACCATGATGGGTCTAATAATCATAGTTTTATCAAAGAAACTGGTACTGGTAGTTTAAAAGTTTTAGCTCAGGATTTTGCGGTAAATAACCCTGCTGATACTGCAAACATGATTACCGCTGCCGTTGGCGGGGCTGTAACTGCTTTCCATAACGGCGGCGTAAAACTAGCCACAACAGCAACAGGCATTGACGTAACAGGCACAGTGACCGCTGATGGTATTAATTCATCAGGTGATTTTGCGTTTACTGCCGCTGATGGTATGAAGATAAGCGCCAAAGAAAGTGTTGTAATTAATATTGATAGTGATGATAATGATTCAAGTAGGTCGTTTTCAGTTACTAGCGGTTCTCCCACTTCTTTAGAGTATTTAATTACTGCAACTGAAGATGCAGGTGTAAATCTTTACCACAACAACGCATCCAAACTTTCCACATCATCAACAGGCATTGACGTAACTGGCAACGTAGTTGTATCAGGTACAGTAGACGGACGTGACGTAGCTACTGATGGTACTAAGCTAGATGGTATTGAGGCTAACGCTAAGAATGACCAGACTATTACTGCTGGTTCTGGCTTATCAGGTGGTGGTACTGGAGATGTAACACTAAGCCATGCTGATACAAGTAGCGTTAGTAACAGTGACAATAGTGGCAATACATTCATACAAGACATTACCTTTGATACATATGGTCACGTTCAATCAGTAGGAACTGGCACTGTGTCTGTAGGGAATGGCACATTAACAGTACAAGGTACTGGTGCACTTGGTGGCAGTGGTACATTCACAGCTAACCAAAGTGGTAATGCTACAATAAGTATTAGCCATGACGATACTTCTTCTCAAGCATCTGTTAATGGCTCAGGTAGAACGTATATACAAGACGTAACACTTGATACTTATGGACACGTCACTGGGTTAGCTACAGCCACAGAAACAGTTACAGACACAACATACTCTGTAGGTGATGGTGGTCTTACACAGAAAAACTTTACTACTACTCTTAAATCTAAGTTAGATGGTATAGCATCAGGTGCACAAGTAAACGTGCCTACAAACTTAGGTAGTGGTACGTCAACGACAGATGTTACTATAGTTTCAAGTTCAGGTTCTAACACAACAGTTCCTGGTGCTACAACGTCAGCTGCAGGTGTTATCTCTGCTGCGGATAAAGCAAAACTGGACGGTGTAGCTACAGGTGCTACCGCAAACGTAGGTGACATAACAGGTGTAACGGCTGGGACAAACCTTAATGGTGGTGGTTCTAGTGGGGGTGTTACTGTTAATCTAGACGCTAATATTACACTTACTACCGTAACAGCTACAAATTTTAACACCACGTCTGACCGAAATACTAAAAAAGATATTACGCCCATCGCAGATGCAGTAAGAAAAGTGCAACAACTAGGTGGTTATAACTTTACCTTTAAAGATACCGATGAAAAGTCATCTGGTGTTATAGCACAAGAAGTACAAGAAGTCCTACCTGAGTTAGTACAAGAAGGTGATGAAGGTCATTTGACTGTGCAGTACGGCAACATGGTTGGTTTACTCATAGAGGCAATTAAAGAACAACAGACTCAGATAGATGAGCTAAAGCAAAAACTTAACAGCTAATAGTAAAAGGAAAACGAAGATGGCTATAAAAGTAAATGGTACAACTGTTATTAATGACAGTAGGGTTATTTCAAACATAAGTGGATTAAAGACAGTAGGAGGTACTTCCCTGCTAGGAAGTGGAGATATTTCTGCGGGAGCTGTAGATGATATATATTTTGAAAACGCCGAAAGTATTAGCTCTAATAAGACTGTAAGCACTACAAGATCCACAATGACTATCGGCCCTGTAACCATAGGAAACTCAGCAACAATAACAGTACCAGACGGCGGTTTCTGGTCTATTGTATAAGGAGATTATAATATGTCTAAAGTAACTATTAATGGATCAAATGGAATAACAGCCTATAAAGCAGATAATAGTACTGTAGAAGTGGTTTATACACCAGCTGAACTGGCTGGCATGAAGCCTACTGTTTTTAAATCTGCATCTCCTTTTGTTATTGCTGGAGGGCTAAAAATAGACAGTTCGACATACCCACCAGTATTACAATATCCTGATTCTACATCAAATACTCTCCTTCTCAGGTCTGCAACCTATGTAACTAAAAGTGTTGAGGCTGCTTCTAATAATGACAGAAACCATACTATGCCAAGTGGTATTCAAGCAGGTGATATATTGGTAATGTGTCAATCTGTGGGTATGGTAACTGGACCTGGTTATGGGGTTAGTGGGGATGATTCTAATGTAGGTACTGGTTTTACTCGGATAACGAGAAACGGTGGTACTACTCCTTATGTTGGCGGTTCTTTGGCACCTGGTCACTGGTATTGGAAACCCGGAGGTTCCAATTATGATATGTGCCAACAACAAATGAGCTATAAAATTGCACAGGGAAATGAATCTAATACTACTATAGGGGGTTTTAGCTGTCAAAACCAGAGTAATGTTGGGTATCCGAGGGGACATAGAACTCTATATGTTTTTAGACCGACATACTCTGTGTCTAGTGTAGAGCATTCTGTACAAAGTGAAAATACAGGCGTGGGTGCATCGTCGAGCTTTTCATCACATTCATATAGTTTAACTCATGCAGGAAGCGTTGATTATGCTACTATAGGCGTAGTAATGTATGCTTGTGGGGTTTCTAATAGAACCGCGACTATTGATAGTTCAATAGGCTTTGATGATACTACCCAGAATAATAGCGGAACTGCATTGAGTACTATATTCACAGGTGCGTTTACTAGTAAAGCGCCAACTCCTAGCATGACTACAACAACAACGTCAACTACAAGTGGTGATTCTCTGGTTCTGGCATCACTTACACTTTTACCTTAATACTATTTTGGAGTAAAATAATGCAATCTTTAGAAGTAACAGATACGTTTAGCGTTGAAGATAGAAACAAAGCTATAGCTCGCGCAGATAGAAATAAAAAACTATCAGAGACAGATTGGTGGGCAGTTTCCGATTTAACTATGACAGATGCACAAACAGCATATCGTCAAGCGTTAAGGGCTGTACCAGAACAATCAGGATTTCCGACTGATATAACATGGCCTACTAAACCTGAATAATAACAATAAACCCGTACTATTGAGAGGGGTTAAATAACATGCTAGGCTTTACAGCTTTATCAGAGACCCCTCTTTCACAGAGCGCAACTGCAGTAAATGCAAACTCGTTCTTGCCAGGAGTATTAGCGCAGTTTAACGCAGGTGCTTTAGATTATAACGCTAAGGCATTTAGAACAATACCTAGTGTGACTGCTACAGGTAATGTTAATATTGAGGTTGATGCACAAGGCTTTGTATTCATCTCAGATGTAGACGCTACTACAGGTATTAATTCTGTAAGTTCATCTGGTAAGGCTAGTACTATACCTACTGCAGTTAGTGCTTCCTTTACTGCTAATGCTTTTGCTGATATAGATGCTAAAGCTAATAGGTTAATACCTTCAGCTACAATTACATCTAACTCTGGTGTACTAGGTTTTGATGCACAGGCTTCTAGTGTTCTATCGGGTGTAGTATTAGCTTTAAACAACTATAACTTTACTGATGAGGATGCACAAGCTAGTACAACCCTACCTTCAGTAACGGCATCTTTTAGTATTAATACTTTTACAGATGTAGATGCTAAAGCTTCTACAGTGTTTGATAGTATTCCTGCTTCTACTACCTCAGGCATTTTAGGATTTAATGCTAAGGCAGTAACACCAGTAACAGGTGTATCTTTAACACTAAACAATTTTGACTTTACTGATGAAGACGCACAGGCTAGACTAACACTGAGTTCAATATCTGCTACACTATCTGCAAACTTAGAAGATCCTACCTTTGTAGTATTTCCTTATGTAGATTATGCAGATCAATACAACACACAGCGCACTTTGTTTATTGATAAACAAGATACAAACAATACTGTATATATTACAGCGTAAGGATAAAATATGTCATATAGATGGCCTGATAAAGATAAAGATGAGATTGTAGACTATAGTGTAGATTGGTCACGATTCTTAGGTGAAGACACTCTTTCTGCAGTTACATGGTTTATCAAGGATGCATCAGATATTACAACTTTAGTAGAAGACTCTGGTGTTGTTAATGGACTTCAGTTTGTTACTGGTACAATCTCTGGTAAGGTTTCTACTGCTAGATTTTCTTTAGGTACAAACAACATACGATACACAATTATATGTAGAATCTCAACAGGTTCAGGTTTGCAATATGAGCGTAGTATCTTCCTACGTGTAAGGGAGAAGTAAGTATGAATTATGACTACATAAACTTAGTTAACGATATTAATCGAAGACTTAACGAGGTAGAACTTACTACTTCAAACTTTGCTACAGCTACAGGTTATTATAGTTTTGCTAAAGATTCTATTAATGCATCTATAAGACACATAAACCAAGAAGAGTTTGAGTGGCCTTGGAATCATGTAGAAGAAACAGAAGTACTTGCTGTAGGTGAAGTACGTTATAGTATGCCCCACGATAGTAAGACTATCAATATGAATACATTTCGTATTAAACGTAACTCTGGTTTAAACGTAAAAACTGTTAAACTAAAAGTACTTACGTATGAGGAATGGCTTGACAAACATGCTGATTCTGAGTATAACTCTTCATCAAGTACCTTTGGTACACCTACTCATATTGTAAGAACACCTAGTAGAGAATTAGTATTTTACCCAGCACCTGATAAAGAATATGAAGTAGTATATGAATATTTTCGTGTAGGGTTTGAACTAGAGAGTGCAACAGATGTACCAAACCTACCAGAACAGTACAAGCATACTATTGTAGATGGTGCTATGTATTATGTTTACCAGTTTAGAGGTGATAATCAAGCAGCACAATTAGCATTACAAAAGTTTGAACAAGGTATTAAACAGCTACGTAGTTTACATATCAATCGCACAGAATATTTACGAGATACAAGAGTACATTTCTAATGGCTACACAGTGGCAAACATTTCCTATTGAGTTTAAGGGTGGTCTCATCTCTAATCTCAGTGCCTTGCAGCATGGTACTAATGCTGTTGGTTCTGCTACTATTTTACAGAACTTTGAAGCTACTAAAGAAGGTGGTTACTCTAAGATAAAAGGTTATGAAAAGTATAGTACTACAACAGTTCCTGGCACAGGCTCTATCTTAGCTTTAAAAGTTATAAGCTCTGGAAGAATTGTAGTTGCTAGAAAGAACGCTAATAATGTAACAGAGTACTATTATGGTACAGGTACTTCATGGACTTCTATGGGTGCTAGACCTTTGTTAGGCACTAAGGCACGTAGTTCTTTTTACAACCTAGACGGTAATGACAAAGTTCTGTTTGTTGATGGAGTTAACTACCCTGCTAGTTATAACACTTCTGGTAATTCTCTTACAGCAATAACTGGTAGTACAGATGTGTTAGGAGCTTCACATGTAGCTGTGTTTAAAGATACAGCATTCTATGCAAAGGGTAATAACGTATTCTTTACCGCCCCTTCTACTGTTGATAACTTCGCAGCAGGAGATGGTGCAGGTTCTATAAGTGCTTCCTCTGACGTAACAGGTTTAGTTGTATTCCGTGATCAACTTATTATCTTTACAGCAGATAGTATAAAACGATTAACAGGTAGTACATCATCTGATTTTCAAGTATCACCTATAGCAAGTAAGATGGGTTGTATAAACGGAGATACTATACAAGAAGTTGGTGGTGACATTATGTACCTAGCAGCTGACGGTATTAGATTACTAAGTGCTACTGATCGTATTGGTGACTTTGGTTTAGATATTGCATCTGATCCTATTACTAAAGATGCTACTACTTTTTTGGCTAGTACCCCTAACTTTACTTCTGTCATTTTACGTGAGAAATCTCAGTACAGAATATTTGCATTTATTGAGTCCGAACAAAAGGAAGTGGCTAAAGGTTTGATAGCTACTAAACTTATAGCACAGGGTGCTTCTGGTATGAGTTGGTCTACTACCTTTGGTATAAAAGCTCACATAGCTGACAGTCGCTACTCAGGTACAGCAGAGACTATTGCTTTTGCTAATGGAGATGGCTACGTCTATATTATGGATACAGGTTCTAGCTTTGATGGTGATAACATTGACGGTATATACGAATCACCTTTCATGCCTCTCTCTGATCCGCAGCTACGTAAATCTTTTTATAAGATAACCCTGTATGCTGTCCCTACAGGTCCTATGGATATAGGGTTAAACATAAAATATGATTTTGATACTAGAACAAATACAGGTGTTGTACAACCAGAAACACAAAGAATACAAAGCACAGGTACATCTGTATTTATATATGGCTCTTCAGCTTCTGTGTTTGACACCGCTACCTTTGGGGGTGAACTTGACGTAGTATATAATACTAATCTTGTTGGGTCAGGTAAGACTATAGCACTACGTGTAGAGGATAACTCTACTAATCCCACATTCACTCTAGACACAGCCCTGCTAGAGTATAGACAAAACGATAGACAGTAAGGACTAAAACATGGCAGGTTATACACGTCAAGACACTGGTAACAACATTGCTAACGGAAACGTTATTGATGCTGATGACTTTGATGCAGAATACAATGCTCTTGAAGCAGGATTTAACGCATCAACAGGACACAAGCATGATGGGTCATCTGGTGAAGGTGCACCTATTACTAAAGTAGGACCAACTCAAAACTTAGTTGTTTCTTCTACAACAGTTCTACCTAAGACAACAAACACTTTAGATGTAGGCTCTGCAGGAGCTAAGTTTAAAAACGCTTTCTTTACAGGTGGTGTTAATGCCGCTACTGTTACCGCCACAGGCAATGTCTCTGTAGGTGGTAACCTTAGTGTTACAGGTAATACTACTATTGCTGGTAATCTTACTTTCGGAGATGCAGCTACAGATACTGTAGATTTTAATGCTGATGTGAATAGTAACATATTACCAGAAGTAACAGGTACTTTTAGTTTGGGTACTTCTACACAGCAATGGCAGAACTTGTGGCTAGATGGTACTGCTAATGTGGACACTCTTACAGTAGATGAAAATGCTACAGTAGCAGGTACACTAGGTATAACAGGTGTTACAACAGCAACAGGTGGTGTTGTAGGAAACGTCACAGGAAACCTAACAGGTGATGTCACAGGAGATATTACTGGTGATGTAACAGGTAATGTAACAGGTAATGTAACTGGAAATGTTACAGGTAACTTAACAGGTGGTTTAGTTGGTGGTGTTACAGGTGATCTTACAGGTGATGTTACGGGAGATCTAACGGGTGATGTTACAGGTAACGTGACAGGCGATGTTACAGGTAATGTAACAGGAAACCTAACAGGTAACATAACGGGTGGCGTTACAGGTAATGTAACTGGTAATACGGCAGGGGTACATACAGGAAATGTTACAGGTAACTTAACTGGTAATGTAACTGGAGATGTTACAGGTGCTGTTACAGGTAATGCATCAACAGCTACAGCGTTAGCTACAGCACGTAGTATTACTTTATCGGGTGACGTTACAGGTACAGCTTCTTTTAATGGCACGTCTGATATTACTATAGCAGCAACTGTTCCTTCACAAGTTTTAGCTATAAACGATGTTGTGGGCTTACAAACAGAAATAGATACTAAAGCAGAACTAGCAGGTTCTTCATCTCAAGCTTTTTCTGCTTCAACACTTAACGCTACTACTGTAGACCTAGGTAACTGGACTGTAACAGAGAGTTCTGGTACTTTGTACTTTGCTACAAGCGGTACTAACAAGATGAAGTTAGATGCAAACGGAAACCTCACTGTAACAGGTGATGTTAATACTAATGGTACTATCTAATGGCTGACATTAACTTGACACCAGATGAGTTAGAATCTATGCTAGACCGTTCAGCTAAGCGTGGAGCTAAACAAGCTCTGTCCTCTATTGGCCTACACGATGCTACAGCTGCTAAAGATATAAATGATATGAGAGATCTACTTGACGTATGGCGCGATACACGTAGAGGTATATGGTCTACATTCGTCAAGGTAACAACAATCGCTATTTTAACATTCATCGCTGGTGCAGTGTGGATGCAGTTAGGGAATAAATAACATGGCAAAAAAGTTTGTAGGGTTTAAGCCTGAAACATTAAAGAATAAGGTTTTACCAGCGCTGGGATATAACGGCCCTACGGATCAAAAATCTATTAACCTCTTTCTATCATCCAACCCTGCGGCGGCGGCTAGAATGGGTAAGTTCACACTAGCGGCTAGGAGAACCATAGAAGGTAATCCTGTTAAGATGATGGCTGAAGGTGGTACTACTACAGAGGAAGAAGAAACTACTACAGATGAAACTACTACAGATGAAGGTACTGTAGTTAATAGTGGCGCAAGTACTATGACTTCTGCTATAACAACAGACCCTCGTAAGCTAACTATCAAAGCCGATACAGTAGCTAATACTGGTACGGGTACAGAGATTGCTACAGGTACAGGTCAACTAGGTGACGCTAATACAGCTACAAATGTAACAGCTGAACAAGCACCAGAAGCAGTAGCTTCACCAACCACACCCGTATCTACTATAGATTCAGCTACTGCGGCTCCAGCTGTAGATAAAGCACTTGCAGGTGTTACCGCAGCTACAGGTACTGTAAGTGACGAAGCTACTATGACAGCAGCTACAGGAGATCCTACAAAGTTAGCACAGCTAAAGTTAGAGGCGGCTCAGGGTGAGGCAGCTAAAGTAGAAAATGCTCCTACACGTGTACTTGAGACAGGCGAGACTATTGATGGTTCATCTGTAGATCAACAAAAAGTACAAGACATATATGGGACAGAGAAGCTAGAAGCGGCTAGTGTTCAGGACGAGATGTCTTCCCTAATGGCAGACTTTGAGGGTGGCTCTACACCAGCATGGGCGGCAGGAGCTATGAGAGGTGCTACCGCAAGGATGGCAGCTAGAGGTTTATCTGCTTCATCTATGGCGGGTATGGCTATCGTACAAGCGGCTATGGAATCTGCGTTACCTATAGCACAGATGGATGCATCTAACAAACAAGAGGTTGCTATGGAATCTGCACGTCAACGTGCTGGCTTCCTCAACATGGAATTTACTCAAGACTTCCAAGCTAAGGTTCAGAACGCGGCTAAGGTATCTGAGATAGCTAACATGAACTTTACAGCACAACAGCAGGTAGCTCTTGAGAATGCTAAGATGGCTCAGACTATGAACCTAGCTAATCTAAGTAATCGTCAAGCTAAGGTTATGGCTGATGCAGCGGCTATGTCTCAGATGGATATGGCTAATCTAAACAATAGACAGCAAGCACAGCTACAGAATGCTCAAGCTTTCTTACAGATGGATATGACTAACCTAAGCAATGAGCAACAGACAAACATGTTCAAAGCTCAAGAGCGTGTTAATACTATTCTGTCTGATACAGCACAAGAGAATGCAGCTAAACAGTTTAACGCTTCATCTGAAAATCAGACTAATCAATTCTTTGCTACACTTGCTACGCAGGTATCACAGTTTAACTCTGAGCAAAAGAATGCTATGTCTCGTTTCAACGCTGGTGAAGCTAATGCTTTATCTAGATTTAACACAGATCAAGAGAATGCACGTGATCAGTTCAACGCTACTAACCATCTAGTTGTAGCACAGGCTAACGCTCAGTGGGCGCAGTCTATAACAACAGCTGAAAACGCAGCTGACAACCAAGCTAATCGTGACGCGGCTCTTGCCGCTAACAACTTAACTATGACTGCATATAATAATATGGTTCAACGTGAACGTGACGTTCTTGCTTGGGCTTGGCAGTCAGGTGAAAACGCTGCTGAAAGGGATGCTAACATTGCCATTGCTAAGATTCAAGCTGAGGCACGTGCTTCTGCTGGGGGCAACACTGACTCTAGTGGCCTATCAGCGGCATCAGGAAAGTTCCTTGGAGAGATCGCCACTAACGCAGCAAAACTATTATTCGGAAAGTTATAATATGCCAGAACCAGGTTATGATCCAAACGCTGTATCGAGTTTCTACAATCCCAGTAGTACTCCAACACCTAAGCTGAGACCCTCAGGTCTAGGCTCACGTCCTAGTACAGCAGATAAAAAAGGTAGTTCTGCAGTCTTCTCTGCACCAAAGCCTACGTATTCTAGTAATGATAACAATGACAATTCAGACAAAAGGTTAACACCAGTAACTGCCTTGTACAGTTCTACTGCTGCTTCTTTGGCTGATGCTGGTGCTAGGTTAGCTAAAAATAGTGAAACTAGAATAACTCCTATGAACTTGTATGATCAAAAGAACATGCAAGAGATGCAGACAGAACTAGAAGATTACTTGCGTGGTGTTGATATTGAAGATGCTATCGCAGCTGACATGGCTCGTATGGCTGTGCCAGAAGTATATACAGGTGAAGTAGATGATGTTGAGGTTAAGGCTGGAGATACACTAACAGCTATAGCTAAGGATAAAGATGTATCTTTAAAAGAGTTGATAGATGCTAATCCACAGATAGATGACCCTGATTTGATTTTTCCTGGGCAGAAAATAAACATACCAAGTACAGAAGAGACACCTGTTGTAGATCAAGAGGATACTTCTACACTAAAAGGCGGTCAGGTAGGTCTCATGTCTAAACCTCAGGTAGAACCTACTGTTGAAGATACTAAAATGGCAGAGGCTACATTACAAAAAAATCCTACAGATGACAGTTTAGAAAATGCTTTAGCTATAGCAGCTAATATAAAGAATGCAAAGCCTGAAGATATACTCAATAAGGTTATTAAGCCTGTGGCTTACCATGAATCTGCTGGCACAATGGACCCTACATTAGCTCAGTATGGTGGAGGTCCTGGTAGAGGTGTTATGCAGTATGAACCTGCTCGTTTTAAATCCTCAGTTATAAGAGCTAGGCGGCAGTATAAAGATCTAAGTCAAGATGTACCTGAGTGGATTGATAATATAGATTTATCTAAAGATTTACCAAGTCAGGTAGTTTCTCTGTCAGCGGATCAACAAATGGCCTTAGCTGTGTACGATATGTTACAGCACAAAGATATAGATATAGGTAAAGTCCTGTCAGGTAAAGAATCTATAGAGGATGTATGGGCTGATCATTGGTGGAGTGGCCCTAAGAAGCAGAGGAAGGCTAGAATAAGAGCGTTTAGAGCAAGCCAATCTCAGTTAAACAAATCACCATCCGATAATACAACAACGTTTGAGTTCCCATAATGTTTGGACTTCCCTTAGAATTAATAACAATGCTTTTCTCCACTGTCTTAGGTGGAGTTATGTCCATGTGGGGGCAAAGCAATAAGAATAAAGCAGAACATCAGAAAGCCCTAGTAGGGGCAGTCAGCGATGCAAGAGAGCATGGCAAGACAGATAAGCACTTTGCATGGACACGTAGGATCATAGCTTTATCTGCAGTCTTCTCTATTATTGTGTTGCCAAAGCTAGTAGCAGTATGGTATCCTGACGTAAGTGTAATCGTTGGTTATACAGAAGTACAAGGTGGCTTCATCAACTGGCTACTAGGTGCACCAGATGCTATACATTGGAAAGCAGCTCGTGGCTTTGTTATAACCCCACTAGACACACACATAGTTTCAGCAATAGTCGGCCTATACTTTGGCGCTGGCTTTACCAAATAGGATAATAATATGCCAATAGCAGGACCATTTGATAGACCAATTCCTGGTGAGTCACTCACAGGTGAACCGCGTAATAACCCTTGGGAACAACCAGCGCAAATGTCAGACGTTAACGAAGTAGCTAAATACTACATTGATAGACTAGACAATGAAGAGGTGTTACAAGACTTTGGATCTATGATACAAGCTGGTGCATCCTTAGCTCCTATTGTAGAGACTACATATATGCAGGGAGTTATGCGAGGGCTACACTCAATAGATGCAGGGGTTGTTGTAGCACCTGTTATACACGCATACATAAAAGCCTCGCTTGAAGATATGGGTATTGATGTTAAAGATACTAATGATAACCCACAGAAGAAAGCAGAAGATGCAGAGATGCAACGCTTCCTTATGATTGCTAACAGTATGTTAGATAAAGAAGGTACAGATACACCAGATGAAGGGCAACAGATGGTTGAATCTATGGTTGAAACGCAGGAGGGAGAACCTGCGGAGGAAGAGATGCCACAAGAAGAAGAAATGACACAAGAACAAAAGCCTATGGGCTTGATGGCAAAGGGTTAATATACAATGGCGTTTAATAAGAAAGAGTTTGCAGCAGGTTTTCTCAACCAAGTAACAGATAATATGGTTGATATGCGTGAGGAAGCTGAAGCCTTTAAGCAGGAACAGATAGAGGCTAGTGAGCGTAACAGAGCACTAATAAGTACACGTACTGCTAGAGCCAGTGCAGCTGTATCTTTAGGTAGAGAAGCTCTCCAGTATTTACCAGAAGGTGCTAGGTCTAAAGGTATTATACGTACTGCTATGGCTTCTGGTATGACAGGTGTAAGTGAGCTTAGAAATAAACTTGCTAAGGCACACGCTAACGCAGGTCTATCCGCAGGTGAAAAACTATCTATTAACGATGTTGAAGCTATTATTAATATGCCTAATATACCTGACATTGATACAAAGTATATTGACATGCCACTAGAGCAGTTTGCTAAAGAGACATATGGTGCAACTGCAAAAGCTGCTAAGTTTAAAGACGACACTAGTATCGTTGGTAGATTGTTTGGCTTCGGTGCTATGGATAGAACGAGAGAAGAACTAGGTAAAAGAGATGCTGGTGATGGTATGTCTGTTGCAGATATAAATGCCGCTTCTCGTTTAGCTGAGTTTAATTCTCTTATACCTAATGCTGTAATGTCATTCTCTGATATAAAAACTTTTAGTAAGACAGAAGCTTTTACTTTTGCTAAAGATATAAGTGAGATGTACGATGATGCAAAAGATTCTAAGGAAGCACTAGCCAAAGCGGCTGAGGCACAAAAGAGGTTAATTGATAATAGACCTGAAGGTGAAGAAATAAGCTATATAACCGATGCACAAATAGCTGATGTAAGAAGGAATGCTATACAACTGTATGCTAGGGACGAAGTTCAAAAGTACATAAAGATCTATGTAAGACAATATGGTGCTGTTGGCGGCTTCTTTAATCAGCAGATAGCTACGGATCAGATTGAAAACATTATGGGTAAGGGTTATCTGGATATACTCAAAGGTGATTATGGGTTAGATCCAAAGAAAGATGAAGCTGATGCTGATGCAGTTACTGATGAGGTTAAAGACTCAGCTACTGAAGAAGCTAAGATGAAAGAATTACCGTACACAGAAACTACTGTAGTACAACCTACTGCAGAGTCTTTACCGCCAGAGAAGCACAGGCCAGGTGGAACTGAGGAAACTGGAGACTTTGGGAATGCAGATGCTAGACGCTGGGATAGACAGTATGGTGCTCGTTACAACGCAGATGGTACTCCTATTATAGTTGAGCCGAGACCTACAGACAAAGAAGCAACAGTCATGGTTAAGAATAAATATTCACAAAAGGATCAAGAAAAGAACGCACAACAAGCGTGGGATAGAAAATATAAGAAAACCCACAACGTAGATGGTACTCCTAAGAAACTTAAAGGTGACTAAGTATGAATTACTTTGAACAAAAAGAATATATGAAAAACCTTTATGGTGGTGCAGACACTTCTCCTAAAAGAGAGTATGAAACTCTATCGTTTGATCCAGAAGAAACTTTATCTGTAGACGATATACGACAAGACTATAAGTACAATCAACCTATCCGTGACTATATGATTGAGCGTATGGGTGTAGATTATAATGATAAGTCTGACGAAGAAGTAGTAGATGATTTCGTAAAGCACATGCGTTACTTTAACTCTAATACTGTAATGACTGCAGGTGAAGTTAGGTTTGTAACTAAAGCAAACAAGAGACAAAAAGAAACAGCGCGTAAAGCTTATCAGATATATGATCAGCTAGGTAATGTCTTTGTTAATGATGGTTTAATGGGTGCAGTAAAAGGTGTAGGCGACTACGTGTTTGCAGCGGCATCAGATCCTACTAACTACTTAGGTATACTTACTGGTGGTATAGGTAGAGCTGCGGCTGGTGGTGCTCAAGTAAGTGGTAAACAAGTTATCAAAGCGGCAGTACGCAGGGCTGGTAGAGAAGCCTTACAATCAGGTGCTACAAAACAAGCAGCTATAGATGCGGGTCGTAAAGCTGGTAGAGAAGCGGCGGCACGTGCGGCGGCTAGAGGTATGACCAAGACAAGAACTAAAGGCGTATATGATAAAGTCTCTAAGCTTGTTGAGACAGAGGCTATGAAGACTATGCCTAGAGATGCTATGAAAAAAGCACAGCAGGATCTGTTTAAGACAGCCGCAACTAAATCATTGTATGCTACTACAGCGTTGGACGCTACAGCTGCGGTCTATCAAGATATTGCAAATCAAAATATTATGATAGACGTAGGAGCGCAAGAAACATTTAGTAAAACACAGAGTGCTTTTTCTGGTCTCCTTGGTGGTGTTGCAGGTGGTGCACAGCTTGTTGCACGTAAGCTAGGCGCTGGTAAATCTGGCTTTGAAGACACACGCACAGAGACAGAGAAGTTAGCACAGAATACAATAGATTTATATGCTCCTATTCTAAAGAAAGCAGACACACCTGAGGCGGCTAAAGCTATACGTAAAGCGGCAGATAAGTGGAATGCTAAGGTAGCTAGAGGTAAGAAGGGTAGAGGCACTATAGACGACTCTCAACTTATTAGAGAGATTATGTTTGGTGATCCCGATGAGTTAAAAGCAGGTGAGATAGGTGGCCTTGTTGGGGTGTTCAGATCTAAGGGGTACAAGGTTGGTAAAGAGGTTCATATATCTGACGTTATGACTAACGTAGCTAACTCACTTACACAAAAAGAACTCAAAGATATTAACGTATCTATAGGTAAGCATACAGGATTTAGCTTTGGAAACCTTACTGGTGCACGTGTTAAACTAGGAGATCTTATGGCTGACCGTTTTAGTGAGGCTGGTAAAACTCTACAGATAGCATCGCAGGTTAGTAAGACTTTAAACGCTGGTTTATTAGCAGCTGAGACAAAGATAAAGTTACAGTCAGGGGTTATTAAGAAAGCTGAAGGTGATATAGAAACTACATTACCTGATGGTACAAAGATTAAAGAACCTAAGCCAGCTGAGCCATTACGTTATGGTCAGTCTGTATGGAAACGATTACTTGTTTCTTCACCTGCTACTACAGCATTAAACGTTGCTGGTTTTAGCCAGTACTATGTAGGTCAAACTGTTGCTGATCTGTTTAGTTCAACAGCTTTAATGACCTTAGGTGTAGCACAGAGTGTTACAAATCGTAAAGCTGCACAGGAATCCTTTAGACAAGCACGTGCTCTTAGCTCACTACAAGTACAAAAGATTCGTAACTTGATGGACCCATATACCACACGCGATGCATACATGAAGTTTCTTGAAGACCCTGACAACTTAGATGCACAAAAGGTATTGTTTGAAACTATGGCAGGTGGTGTAGATGCATCAGCTAAACGTTATGGTATGAACCCTGACAGTAAATCCTTTCGTAATGTAGAAGCTTTTACTAGAGCTATGAATCAGATAACAGGTGTGCGTATACAAGATACATTTACTAAGTCTCAAATGTTTATGACTGATATGGATAAATATCTCAGATTAAAGAGAGGTGTTACTCTTAAAGAAGCCTTACTATCTGATGATATAATTATTGATGATGAGGTTATATCAGGTGCACTAGATACTACTCTCAAGTCTGTGTTTGCTAAAGATTACACTACAACAGAACAACCAGAGCTTATTAGAACAGCAGCAAAGTTTGTAGAGACTGTATCTAATACACCTTTCTTAGGTACTATACTACCCTTTGGTCGCTTCTTTAACAACGTTGTTGCTACCGCTTATCAATGGGGCCCTTTCTCTGCACCTGAAACGCTACTTAAACCTATGTATAAACGCATGTTTAAAAATGAAGGTATGGGTGTTTCAGAAATGGATGCAGCTGCTCGTACAACTGTAGGTATAGCTGGTTTAATACTTGCCTCTCAATATGATAAAGAACGTAGGGATGATGGCTTAGGTGTATATGAGATTAATGTAGGTGGTGGTAAGATTATAGATGCTAAAAACACCTACCCTTTCTCTGCCTTCCTTGCCGCTGGGCGTATAGTCAATATGCTAAGTAACGACGAGAAAGTACCACCAGAGCTTATACAAGAGATAGGTACTCAAGTTGCTGTAGGACAATTAGCAAAAGACGCTCAGTTTGGTAATGATCTAAACAATCTATTAGATGTATTGATAAACCAAGATGAAGGTGCACGTGGTGCACAGTTTAATGCCTTCCAAAAAACCTTTGGTAATCTATTAGCAGGTACTACTAGACCTTTAGATGCTGTCAATAAGATTGTAGGTTTTGCTATGGGTACAGACACAGCTAAAGACGTAAGACAAGCTGACGGTTTAGGTTTGTTTACTCAGACTTCTACAAAATACTTTGATAACATTCTTGAGGCATTCATAGGTAAGACAGATACTATTACTGGTGAAGATTTAAAAGTAGCAGCAAGAGAGGGTGAGATATATGACGCTAACCCCTTTGCTAAGATCTTTGGTTTAACTATAAAGCAGGGTCGTACAGCTACTGAGAAAGCATACTCTATGTCCGAGATGCAAGCCTGGACTGCTAGTGAAAGATCTAAACTACCTGCCTATGATAAAGCTTTCAACGGTATGTTAGCACCTATTTTGGAGAGATCAACACAGAGACTTTTAAAGACAGAGAAGTTTATGAAAGGTGACCTGCCTGAAAGACGCGGTATGTTAAAGGCTGTACTACGTAGTGCTAAGAAGCAGATACGTGAGAGGTTAGATGATGGCTATACTACAGGTGAAAACCTGCAACTAAGAGCTGCATATAAAGCACAGTCAAAGTTCTCTAAAGAGATAACATCCGAAGCTCAGAAAGTAATGAAAGAAAAGTTTGGTGTGAGTGGTGCTATAGAAGACTACTCTTTTGCTGAGCTAGATTTATTTATAAGTTATAGTGAGCATCTCAAAGATGCCTATGACGAAGCAGGTCAGTTATAAACAAAGAGAGAGGGGGCTAAGAAGCCCCCTTATTTTATTCCGTGTCTGTCTGCTGCTAATCTAGCCCACATCTTTGCTTCCAGTATCTTCTCCCTTACCCTCTCCCTTTCCCTACAATCATGTAAGGTGTTTAAGATGTAACTGTCTAGACTGCGTACTTCTTTGTTAAGCCCTGTGTCAAACTTATCACTCTTAGTCTTAACAAAGTTAGTTGCCTCTAGCTCAATCTTCTTCATTCTTTAGTTCTACTTTCTTTAGATAATTTACTGCTTGTTGTACGCCTTCAATATCATCACCTAGTAAACCTATGCCACGATTACAGCTACTACAGAGATGCCCTCTATATGCTTCTGTTTGATGGCAGTGATCTAAGTGTAGCTTCTGACCTTTGAGTTCTTTAGAATCTACACCACAGCAAGCACAAGTACCAAAGGCTTTATGCCCGTGTATCTTGCCCAGATAATACTGCATACCAAAAGCTTTACTTCCACAAGGGCGGCATTTATTATGTAAGTGTTCTTTGATAATACCCTTTTGTGATAGATGACGAGCAGCTACGTGAAAGTATTCCCTTGTCTCAGGTAGTACTTCTTTACAGGCTGTGCATTTTTTATACCTAACATCTTCTGGATCTTTCTCTTCTATATTCTCAAACAAGTCAAACTTTAGTTGCATCATAAGTCCTCTGGTAAAGCGTTACACATAGGTAATATATAAACCTTTTGTTTAATCTCTTTCGGTAAATACCTATATACGTCTGTCATAGCACGTGCCGCACCATCAATGCAACTCTCATATGATTCATACAGGACAGGTGAGGCTTTTATTGTTGGCTCCTCACCTATCATATATGCTATCAGTACAAGGACGTACACTATTCGTCCTCTTCCCCTTCGAATTTATCTTTTACATAGTCTACCCCTTGTGTTACCTTAGGCTCTACATAATTATATGTTGTACTACCTATATCACCAGCTACTTCAACCGCTGCGATACCTACGAAAAACATTACTAATACTTCAACCATTTATCCGTTCCTTTAGTTTGTTATAATCACCAACATGGTGACCTTCATTATCCCATATCTGGGGTACAGTAGTCATACCTGCCTGTAACATCAGTGTTAACAACCACCTACTACTAACTGTATCAACAGAGTAAGGCATAAACGCTATGCCTTTCTCCTCTAGTAAGCTCTTTGCTTTGTTACAGAACTCACAATTACTTTTTCCTAATACTATATACATAACTTACACCAGATCCACAATTTCACAAGAGTCTCCAGAGCAAGCCATTGTTTGCATAGACACTGTGTTATCTTCACTCTCATAATCTGATAGCTCTGACCAATCAATACTTGTAGGCATCTCTGCTAGTAATGCTTTGTATGCTTTCTTATTTATCTCTTGGTAAGGTGCTTGCTGGTATGAGTGATCTGAGTGTGGTAAAAATGACACACCTGACATCTCATCAAAGTATTCATACACAAATGCACCTACATCCATCCACTCTTCATCACGTACTGTTATAGTAACTGAAGGCTTATGCTCACACCAGTGACGTTGATAAGCTAACCATAACTCTAACTGCTCGACAGCAGACATATCGTTACGTGTCACTGACTTCTCAGGTGACTTAACTGGGAAGCTAAACACAACTGTAGAGTCAGGCTTCATAACACAAGGCTCGTTAGGTATACCTCTGTCAATCATAAACTGTGTTAGCGGATCTTTATTGTCACCTCTTACAGTACGAATATAGTAGGGGCTGTGTCTCGCATGGATTCCACTGGCGCTATCTACAAGCTGTGAAACCGTTCCACTAGGTTTTACGCAGCTGATAGAAGTACTAGCAGGTATACCTAATAGATTAGCCCACTCAGCATTAGTAGATACAGCGACAGAACGCAGGTGCTCTAGTGTTTTCTTCAGACCTCTATTCTTCTGTGTCATTAATGGGTTGTCCATGATACCTGTCATAGATACACCAAGCAACCTCTCTTCTGCTGTATTGTTCTGCCATACTTTACGTAGGTAAGGAAACTTAATCATAGTAGATTGTATTGTACCTAAGATAGTAGCAAGCTTAACCTTACGCTCCAGATCCTCTAGTGTATCGGTAGCTCTTACCACACATTCTGTTAAGTTACAGAACTGATACGGGCGTAAAATTATTTCGCTGCAAGGATTAGTTCCGAACTCATAGTTAGGGTCACGTCTTCCAAACTTAGCCGCTTGTTTCTTAGATGCTTCTCGGTTAAAGATACCACGCTCACCAGACTTAGACTCAACCAGAGACAACCACTCACGCATGAATGTTTCCATATCTGGCTTCTCACTATATGCTACTGAGTTGTTAGCCAATGCTCTATGCCCTGCAGTTTCCCACCACTGCCCTGACTTAGCGTGACGCATCCTATCATCAGATAAATTACTCAATGAAATCATAGCACTACGGCGTACTCCACCTACAACAACTATCTGACCTATAAAACACATAAGGTCGTGACACTCCATAGAGCTAAGCTTACGACCTTGTGCTGCCTTGAAGGTAGCTACAGCGAAGTTAAACAGTTCTACTAACGGCGCTGGTCCTGATGCTCTACCACCAAACGTTTTAAGTCTAGCACCTGCAGGTCTAACCTGAGATACATCCCACTTAGGTATCTCACCAGCCCATAGTAGTGCTAGAACCTGACGGAATCCTTTAGCCCAGCCCTCTTTGCTATCCTTAACAACCACAGTAGACTCACTATCAAACAACTCAGGTATCTCTGGTAGCTTCTTTATGAACTGTCTCTCAACAGAGAAGCCAACACCAGTACCACAGAGTAGTATATACATAGCCTCATCAAAAGATTTAGGATCATCTACTGGTAAGTAACTACAGTTATATCCAGCTGTATTGTCTCGATCCAAGGCAGGACCAGCTGTCATCATAGCTCTCATACTAGGCATAATCTCTTGACCAAGTATAGCCTGTTCTAGATCATACACCTCATTGTTATTTATAATTCTATCTACTTCATTACCCAGCGCCTTACGAACTACATTGTCCATGTAACGTTCTACTGTCTCTCCCCAAGACTCACGTCCTTTGCCATCAAAGTATTTGGCATAGCGTGACTTGTGAATGAACGCCTGATAGTCTGTTGGTAATTGGTTACTCATCTATTGTCTCCTGATCCTTGTATTTTGTTTCGTTCCTTACGTGATGAAAGCTTCTCAATATTAATGTTTGCTATCTCATCTAGGTTATACCCTATATCATTAGCCAAATTAGCCAAATACCAGAGTACATCTCCTAGCTCCTTAGCTACTTCATGTCTGTTAAAATTATTATCACGTACTTGTTTCTTAACCTTCTCGGCTATCTCTCCTGTCTCTCCACATAAACCTAGCGTTGGGTACAAAACCTTGTGTGTTGCAGGGTATATAGCAAAGCTAACTGCCTTAATCTGATACTCTCTAAAGCTATTCATTTTCTCTCCTTCACGTTTAAATTTTCTATATTCATATCGTCCACATCATATATAACATCTGTTATCAGATCGTGTACATCTTTTTCATGGCTATCCTTACTAGAAGATAATAAATTATTAGTATCATCTACCTTTGCTACAAAGCTAACGTTAAACTTTTTCATGCATTACCCTTTGTCTTCGTCCATCTGTTAAGTAGGATAACATTATCGTCTACCTTATACCCAGTGTCTGTTTGTTTTACAGCTTCTTCATATTGTTCTGGGAACATCTCCTTCATCAGATCGCCTCGTAGTTCTACAAAATCATCCCATGCATCAGGGTATAAATCTAAGAACGACTGTGCTGCTGCCATAGTAAGAGCTTCCTCTAGTGCTGCCTTCATACCTTCGTGTGACTCAGCCTCACCAAATACTAGACCTGTCTTAATGTGACCTGTCCACTCACCCTCGTCCATGATAGGGTGTAGTATAATAGCGATGTCGCCAGGCTTTACTTCATAACCCATCATAGTCTCCTCTTTACTTTAACACGTTGTTCCTTCATACGCTTACCTTTTTCTATTAGCCAACCTTCAGGTATGACTCGGTGCGCCCACTTGAAACCATTCTTCTCACACCAATCACAGTACCTACTCTTAGCACCCTTATATAGTTTAGCATTTGCGTTACTAAATACAAAACGTATATCTAGTTTAGGGTGTTGCCTCTGTACTTCTATATGCTTGCGGCGATCTCCAGCACTGAATAACCCTTTCGTCTCGATTATAATACCATTGTCCAATTCGAAGTCTGGTGTATAGGTGCGATACTTTAAATCTTCCCACTCTATCTTTAGCTTTTCATAGGATACAATCTTTTGTCGTGTCTCTAAGAATGTAGCGGCCTCTAGTTCAAGGCCACTACGGTAGTTTCTTCTATTGTGTTTACGAACCACGCCCATCTCCTATGTGTACATACTCTACCATAGGTGGTTCTTTCTTACCCTTGTATACACGAGAGGGTTGTTCGTTTAAGTCCCAACACTTATGTTTGAAGTCACACCAGCCACAAGTATTTTTATCCAGTACTAAGTTACCACTAGGCTTCTTGAAGTAAGTCTCAGGTACTGCTTCGTAGCAACGCTTGAAGGGTGCATCACTCTCAATGTAATCCACAGTAGATTGAATGCTATCTATGACAGCTTCTTTGTCCACCTCAGATGCGTCTACATACTTAAACTCACCGTTGCCTTTGTTGACTACCCACCAACCACCTACGTCCTTTCCAGCGGCTTCTGCGTAGCCTACAAGCTGTGATACATAGCCGAAGCTATCCTTGTTGTTGAGTGTATCAAAGCTTTCAAACTTATTAGTGTATGACCAAGGGGATGCAGACTTAACATCGTCAATCTTTCCATCCATCTCCATGTCGTACTCACCCTTGATCTCTTGACCATTGGGTAGCTTGAGTGTGACAATCTCATTATCTTTAAAGTCTTGGTTTACTGCACGTAGTAACCCCTTGAACACAGCCTCAACTATATCACCAAGGATCATGTTCATTAAGAAGTGCGGTGGGAAAGGTCTACGATCTTCTGGATCATTCTTTTCAAACCACAGCTGACAGGGTGCTTTACCAATGTTAGACATACGTAAGCGGAAGTCGCCACGCGGAGGTGAGTTAAACTGTTTGTTCAACGCCGCCTCAACATCAGCGGCAACCTGCTTGGTTACCGCCTCTGTCATGTTTGCTTCACCAGCCAAAGCCTTCTGCAGAAAACTGTAGATTGCTAATTCTGCTGGGTGATTCATTGGCCTACCTCAACAAAGTCATTGTTGATAATGTCAGACACTACAGACTCATCATCCTCAGACATAGCTTTATCAAACCTCTCATGGTATAAGTCTAAGATCTTACCATTGCTGTATTCAATAAGCTCAATGAAATCTTTTAACATCTCATTGTCACCCTCAGCAAGATCAACCCTATCGCCTGATGCTGCTTTGATCTTACCAAACTTAGCACCTGTTGGGATGCTATCTTCTACACCCATAAACTTAACAGTAGACATGATAGGTAGTAAGTTCTTGCGCTTGAGTACACTCAACACACCATTGATACTCTTGAGTGAGTCTCGGTTCTTAACGTCCATTACAAATGGTACGTCTTTATAAGAAGCCTTATCAATAGGTTCACCCTTCTCATTGATAGGATCATCAAGTGTTACTGTACCATAGTAGACGTTGACACGCTTAACACTACGGATGATTTGCTTAGTAGCATCATCTAAAGCTTGGAAGTCTTCGATCCAACCTGACGGTCTACCCAAGTTGAAGCCACCTATGCTGTCCTTCATATCACCATTGAGTGAGTTAGCTAAGACAGACTTCTCCATCTCTTCTGTTTCACTGTTCCAACGTTGCCACTGTTGGCGCTGGGCGAAGATACGCATAGTGACCCCATTACTGTAGACCTTTTCGTCACCACGATTGAGGATGAATGCACCTACTGGTACTACCTCAGTCTTGATTGACTTACCTGCTACCTCTAGTTCACCCATTAGGGGTGAGTGCAGCATACCCATACGTGATATGGATGGTGTTGCATCTCCGCTAGACGCTGACACGCCCATAAGTTCTGCCATTGATTGACCGCGTTCATTTGCGATTGATAGTTCATTGCTCATTTCTATACCTTTCTATAGATTCAAAGAGTTCCTAGTTATACATTATACGTCAACTGTGTCAAGCCAGTTTGATCCGATTTTTGCTTCAAGTAGTAATGGTACATTCATCACCACATTATATGTTTTCTCTACAAGATCATTGATGTTGTCGTTAAGATATTCAATAATATCAATGACTTGTTTTTCTTCGTCAGGGTGTATGTCAACTACCATACTATCGTGTACTGAATTAACCACTACAGAATTGTATGGTTGTAACAATTCGTGAAGCTCGTTCAACACAATAGGTACTATATCACCTGTAGCAAACCCTTGTACTGGGTAGTTCTTAATCATTGTGAAGTGACTTGGCATACCGTTGTCTCTGCGTCTTACATTAGGGAAAGCATACTGTCGCCCTGACTTATTAGTGATCTTCAATAAGCGTAATGCCTCGTCACCTAACTCCTTATGCCATGCAGCAATACCCTCATACTTCTCAATAAAATGTTTGTAGTAAGCGGCTTCAGCCTTAGATCTACCATATCCTGTAGCCCCGAAGAGGGGCGCAAATGTATGTGCCTTAGCTGAGGTCCTTGAGGTTTTCTGACCTGCATCTGTTATAACTTTTGCTGTGTAACTGTGCACATCAAAGCCTGTGCTAATTTCTTTCATAGCCTTTTCATCTTGAGCAAGAAACGCAGCAACTCTAAACTCAAGTTGAGCAAAGTCAGCTTCCATTATCTTTCCATTTTCCCACCGTGAAACAAAGACTTTCTTAACAGGAAACGTACCACCACGAGGCATGTTCTGCATGTTAGGGTTACGTCCACTGAAACGTCCAGTAGCTGTTATGTGTTGTGTTAAGCCTACATGTAAGAAGCCATCATGCTTAGTGTAATTTGATATACCCTCAACAAAAGAACTCAGGTAGCTACTGATAGCAGACAGACGTTTCTGATCTGTAAGAAATGCCTCTGCCTCTTCCATGTTATTACTTCTGGCAGTAGCCGCAAGTACATCTAGGTTATCCTTACCTGTACTAAAACCATTGGCACTAATCCATTTCTTATTAGGCGCAGTAAACCTTAGACCTGCAATCTGTTTTGTTTCTTGTAGTTGAAAGCCTCGCGTGTCACAGTCTTTACACTTGTTAGGTCTAGCATACTTTGTGCCATCCTTCTTTAGTTTATATGTTTTGCCTACACCCTCACAGGTTGGGCATGTAAATGCTTTTGTTCTGTATACAGGCGTAGAGTTTGCCCTAACAGCATCCTTATATTCATCCACTGTAGACGTGAACTCAAACAAATCTGCCCATTCCTTTTTGTTATTCATGCGCAGCGAGAATACAACCTGTGACATTTGCTCAGGACTGTTAAGGTTTATAGGTGTATCACCCATAAGCTTACGTATCTTCTTCTGCATCCTGTCTTCAATCTCTGCCTTCTCTTGTTCAAACTCTACTCTTACTTCTTCAAGGGCTGATCTATCCACCCTGATCCCTGACATATACATTCGGGTGAGGGTTTTACAGGTGGTAAAGGTTGTATCTCTAATGACTTTGAGACCTGTGGATTCGGGCTTGGCATAGTCAGCTTCGATACTGTGGAACAACCAGCTAGTAGAGAGCAGGTCACACCTAAGATAAAAGGTAAGCTCGTCCAACGGTATTTCATTTGTTGTGTATCCTTCTTTAAAATATCTTTTAAGTGTATCATCTTTCTGTACCTCTAGGTTTCTGCGTTCAGCACAAGCACCTAGGCTTAGTGGTGTGCGCTGCCCTCTATCAAGTATATACTCTGCTAACATAGTGTCATAGATCAAGCCATCATATTTGAAGCCTGACTCCCACAGCCACATCATATCGTGCTGTGCATTGTGCATAATTAAAAGCTCTGTTAAGTCTAATATATCCTGCACTAGCTTATGCCCAGCGCCTGACGTATCCTTTGCTTCGTCATGGTCTATGTTTACAATGTGTAGTTCATCATGGTTGTCTGCATTAACCATACCAACTTGGACGAGATGATTGTTAATCTCAAACGGGTCCATGTGGTCTTTGCCATTACGTTTTGTTGTGCTGTTCTCAACATCTAATACTATTCTCATGTCTTACCTCAAGCTGAAAAGATAGAGCGTGATCCATCTAATACACAGGTGATCTTACCCTGATACCCATTCAACTTATTCTTGGCTAAGTTTAGATAACGAACTGGATCTTCGTCCTCTCCCTCAGTTTGTTGTGTCTTACCTATCAGGACCATCAGGTCAGCTTCAGCTGCCTTACCTGTCTTAGATCCTTCCATCATTGCTTGGTTGAGGTCAGCCTTACCTTCTGCTTCAGCAGATAGTTGTGACATCCAGATCACACAGCAATCATACTGCTTAGCTATGTTACGTGCATGGATAGCAGCAGTCTTGAGTGTGATGTCACTTCTCTCACTACTTATATCAGCAAACTTATCGCCCATGTCTAATACTACAACGTCAGGCTTCTCTTGTTTAACAACAGACTCAACCCATGCCATACCCTTACCTGTACTATCCTTGAACAAGACGTTACTTCTAATAGGCTCATAACGTTTCTGTGCCAGGGCTTTGTTCTCTCTAACTTCTTTCATTGTCATGTTAGATGATGCACTTATATAACGTGCAGCAACACGTGTGTATGCTTCCTCATTACACAGTACAATACACTTAGCACCCTGATGTGCAAAGCCTTGAGCACCTGCTATAATACTGGCATGGAAAGAAGTTTTACCAGTATTGGGACGAGCGCCAACCAACACAAGGTGACCACCACTAACGCCTTCCACCCTACGAGCCAAGGAAGATATGTTAAAGCTCCACTTGGATTCCAGAAGCGTTGCATCAAGTATTGTGTCAAGGCTATTGTCGTCCCAGTCAACACGTAGATTAGGAGTAAAATCATTTTTGTATTCCTCTAGTAGTCGTCGCAGAGGTTCTAAACTATCCTCTGTTCCATTAACAAAATCAAACCCTAGGTTTGCTACACGATCACCAACATGCTGTTGAAACAACTGTGATAGTGTGTCTTGTGCTATCTCTTCTTTGATAGGCTCAGTGATTGCTATACGCTTAAACAAATCCTCATATGCTCCGCGAGTAGCAGTAGTAAGACTAGCATTCATTCTATTAAACACAGCCTCTAGATCCGCAACAGTTAGGTCACCCTCATAGGATTCCATAGCACCATCAAGTGCCTGTTTAATCTTGCGTACATCCTTACTAAATATTTTATCTGGGCAACGTATGCCCTTGTGTTGATCATAAAAGTTACGATCTAGTAACGTTTTAATCAGTGCTAATTCCATCATTATTTATGTCTCCTACAACAATATATTATACGTCTTCCTTTGGTGCTAAGTAATATGAACCTGCACTACTCTTATACGCAGCCATGATGTCTAACCATTGTTGGCTACTCATTATTAACATTTGATATGCATCCATCTCAGGTTCAAATTGTCTCATGTAAACAGTACCTTCATCACCAAAGATTATCTCTATGTCTTCGTGCTGATCAGAGTGATCAAGGGTGGTTATGATCGATGCATCAGATTCAAACTCAACTGTGAACATCTGATCCCTCCGCTACAATTATATTTACTTGCGCTACATTACCTACAACTTTAACTATCTTAAACTCCAAGCCTTCCTTAGTAAGTAATACTCTTAGCATTGATAATGGTATCATACACTATCCTTTCCTGTTAGTTTTATTAACCTATCTAAGTACCACTGAGATTTCAATAGGTCTTCTTGTTTATTTTTATATCTCCAGCGGTGTAGATACTTAGCGATGTTACCTCTTAGGTATCCTATGTATTCTTCTTGGGTTAAGAAGTCTTCTATGTAATCTATACATTCAATGTTACCTTTGCCGTAGTGTACTGGATTGTTTACGTTATCCATGACATATCTCCTGTAGTTTTTCCATGTCCTCTGGCATACGATACTTAATATCATCAGACAAACTTAGTGCTATTGTTTTGTTACCTGTCCACAGTTCTATTTCTCTGCGATACTCAATAGTCTTTGATACTGCGTCAGGGTCTAGTGCAATCACAGCCCTATCATACTCACCTATCTTTTCAAAGTGTTTATGATTCATGCTAGTACCTAGGATTGCCATGCAAGTAACGTCAGGTAACTCTTGGTAAGCTACTAAGGCAGAGACAACATCCTCTACAATAACTATAGTAGAGCCTACGCCTACTGTGTAGTAGTCTGCTGCACCTGTATAACGATACCACTTAGGGGTTTGAGTAGCACCTACTGCCCTACCTATAGCGTCAATCATCTGATGGTTATTGTATATAGGAAAGACTACGCGCTCTTGTTGTACGTCATAGAAGGTGCTACCTACTATACCCCAACGCCTCATAAATCTATTGTGCTTAGTGTGCTGTCGTGTTGGCTCTACTAGCTGCGCTGGTAACTCCATAGTTTCTACCTCTCTCTTAGTTTGTTCTTGCGCTGGGCGTAAGTGTCTGCGTATTTCAGATGCAGTCATGTCTGTATCAAACTTACCACCTACATTACAGCCTAGCTTGTAACAGTTATACATCAACGTACCATACTCGCAAGAGGCAGAGAAAGTATTCTTACCCCTACAGAAGGGGCAGTCACCTCGGTGTGATCCATGTGCTGTTACAGACTCAGCATATTGCCTGTGCTGTTGCCAATTATGTTTGCTCATTAGCTATGATCTCCCTTTATATACACCCATGTAACTCTAGTTCACTTGTCATACTCTTGTCTCTTTCCCAAGCCTCTTCTTGCTCAGTAAAAATCTCATTACAAAGATGCATTAATCTATGGGGTATATTTATTGAAACACTTTTACGAGTTCTATGCTCAGGGAATATTATCCTAACCATGTCGGAAGACGATAATATACCTGTCATTAGACCACCATGTATAAAATTATAATAGTCTATATCTATACCCTCAATTTCCTGCAAAAAATTTATCCAAAGACCATCATCAAAAGAGTGAAAAAAATTATGTCTATCTTTAGATTTTTGTTGACCCTTACTGACTACTCCTTTTTTTCTAGTAAACTGTGCGTTGTGGGCTTTCCCATGACAGTCAACACACAGTCTAATTATATTAGACTTTTCATCTGACCCCCCTAAAGATACGGGTACTATATGATGTGCTTCTCTATAGTCTGTTAAGACTTTGCACGATTCACATCTTTTTCTGCGCTTACTCATACTCTAGCCAACTTCTTTATACCATAGTGTTCTTCAGTGTTAGTTCTTATAGAATGACAATTAGAACACAACACCTGACACTTGAATATCTCTTCTTTTATTTTCTTGTTACTCTTAGTCTTCTTGCCATAGCGTAGGTAGTGTGCTCTCTTTGCTATTTCAAACTTCTTATCCTTAGGATTAACATGATCAAACTCTAATGCCGCTGCATGTTCTTTGTACTTACAAATGTTACAACCCTTAATCAACTTATATCTATGCAGTATAGCCATGCCTTCATCATACTTTTTTCTTCTGCGTATATTATCTTTTTCTTTACTCTCTTCACTTCTCACTCTCATCTTCATTCCCTCTCGCTGATAGCGCCTTAGATGCACCACTCAATGTATTTACTATATAAGGTTTTACTGATTGTATATTCTTATGTCCTGTTACCTGCATGATATTAGCTAAGTCAACCCCACCTTCCATCATCTCAGTCACGGCAGTACGGCGTAAGTCCATAGCTGTAAGCTCACTAGGTAGATTAGCTTCGTCCAGTACCTCATTGATAAGTAAGGATATTTCACCCTTATCGTATGGTGTGTATGCACCTGCCCTCGGCTTAACTCTAGGTGCTACATATTCCTGGAATCCAAAGTCTTCCTTTTGTTGTCTCAACATATCACACAAACCATTAGATATAGGTAGGTGTACCTCAGCATTACGTTTACTTTGTGTCAAGTCTAAGCGACACTGATCTAAGTCTAAGGTATCCCAAGTCATAACTCTCATGTCGCCTATGCGCTGACCCCAATCGTATGCCATGTGTACTATAAGACTAATGCTACGCCATCTAAAGTCACTATACCCTGTCTCAAGAAAGGTTTTGATCTGGTCTCTACTCCAGTATACACGTCTTTGTTTACTAGACTTAGTAGGTACGAGTGCTACTGGGTTATGTATCATTACATCCTGTCTCATGGAATACTTCCAAGCAGCAGACAACACAGCCTTACGATAGTTAGCTGTACGTATCCCTGTCTTGAGCCATATATCATACGCCTGTATAAGATGTCTTACCTTAACATTAGTACAACGATACTCACCAAGGGACCTGCCTTCCACAGGGGTACTGATCACAGACTCCAGATGTGTTGCATAATCTTTTTGAGATGCACCAGATAGCCTAGCAAAAGCAGGTGACACAAGATAGAACTCTATAATGTCACACAGTTTAGCATTACCCTTGGGTATTTTCATATTACCTTCCCTTCACATTTTTGTACCAGAGATATAAAGCACCGCCGATGTAAGCAGCAATAACAGTTAATGGTAGTAGATGCATTAATATATTATTACTCATCATTTTCTTCCTGCCATTCTTGGTAGCACACGTACTCGCCATCTAAGTCAAACTCTTCTATCAACTCAGTAGGTACACTATCTTTCCAATCTTCTTTGTTGAACTCAACAGAGTAGGTATTGTTTATATCTAAGGTACTATCGTACTCACCTATGAAACCTATGCCTGGTTCATAGTAGGATGCCTCGATGCTGATACCTAATCTATTAGAACCTATATCGTATGCACCTGTAGGTGGACCCCATGCACTGTCAAAGCCTAGGTGTAGGTTGGATGTCTTACCATCCTCAAACAAACTAACCTCTACATCATGTACTTCCCACTTGGTATTCCATGTAGAATTAGCAACACCATAATCATATTCACCTATTGGTGCTAGATGTTCCAGTAGCCCACCCCTATCTGCCGCGTCTTTGATAGACGTTAATACTTTTACATCGCCTGTAATTACTACTCTATTCTCACACCAGTTAGGCATTATGTATCTCCTTTGTTTAACATCCACACACGTCTGTTGATTTGATCCACCTTACGAGTGACAACCTTACAGCCTATCTTCTTAGCGTGAGTGTAGATACTAGCTAGTGCAGCACGTTTTACTACGACACTATCGCCTACCTTCATATGGTTTAGTAGTGCTTCATAACCTTTGTTAGGTGCACCGCGTCCATCCTTAGTTGATGGTAAGGGTACGTTCTTCTCAATCATAAATGTCATTTTATTTCCATCCTTATGTCTCTAATTTTATCATACATTTTATATAGGCGTAGCAACTCTTCCCTGCTACGCGCGGTGTGATAACATATATGCTCACCTGTTAGGGTATTATAGATGTTAAGCTTATGCACTATGCACTCTCCTCTTCTATCTGCTTAAAGATTTTCTGCAACCTAGCAACACTTTCTTTGGGTAGTGTTATGGGCTCTGCCACATCACACTCTATTAACATACTACCATCCTCTAAGGCAGTAGCAGTCCACTCAGGTGTTAGTTGTACTTTAGTCATTATGCATTCTCCTCTACTAATGTGTAACGTGTGTATCTTTGGTTTGTAACTGGGTGTCTTCCTGGAATACCATCAATACGATGGCCTGACTTGCGTAGCTCAGAGATACGCTTGGGGAAAGACTGTATGCTATAGTCTAGCAAAGCCTCGCGTAGGGTTAGACCCTTAGATGCACGAAGGTGCTTGAGTATCATAGTGTGTTGAGACATTTTCTTGTTTGTATTTTTCATATTTATATTCCTCTATGTTATATTATGTGTAAGATATATTATTAGTTTTAATGTTAGTCAATGTTACTAATATGTCACGTTACATATTTGCAACACCTAGTTCTATAGGTATCTCTACAGTCTGCGCTTCGTAGTCACACTGGCTGCAGTATTTTCTTCGTCTATTACTTGGGTATCCAAGCTTATGATAAGGTCTAGTATCTATAGTACGCATCTTAGTAAAACAGTAAGGACAATGTGTAACTACTGTATCCTTCCACCAAGGTTGTTTATTCTCTGCCATTACTTATTCTCTATGAAAGCAAAGCCACCGCCATTACCTTCCTCATCTTGAGATATTACAAATTTAATTTCTTCTAACTTATTTGTTAATGTAAATACTGGGAAATGTTTATCCCATTCCATAGCACCCTTCTCAAACTTAAAGTCTGTAATCTTAAAGCCAACCAGTTGACCATAGTATTTATTCATATCCATGTCTTAACTCCATATCATAGTTAATAGTAAACTAAACGTAGCCAATACACCTATGGCTGCGAACCCTAACACTGACCACACAAAGGTGGTGGCTAGTATTTCTTTTCTTTTTTCTTTACGCTCATGTTCTGTCACGTTAAAATATTTGTTATCCATTACTGTAGTCCTAACGTATCTGCTAACTTGTCTAATGTTTTCCTACCCTCATCAGTCAGGTTAAACACTTCACCTAATAGATCGCCTACTAGTTCTCTTACTTCATCTTCTTTTTCTTTAGTCATTATCTTTTCCTCTATAAAAATAACTGTTGTCTATGTCTGTATAAGTAATGTTAAAGTCTACATCAAACAGCAGGTCAACAGATTCCATGTCTCTTACTTTTTGTTGAGCTTCCTCTGGCGAGGACGCATCAATATAAAAAGAGTTGTGCATAGTAATGCCTACATGATAAGTATCCATCTAAAAGTCTCCAAATTCTATGCCATCAGCTACAAGC